>Ga0208888_100062_pt1 | contig 86835 bp, 82 predicted proteins | sample LakWasM115_HOW13_2_FD_183929 | JGI IMG/M metagenome (GOLD analysis project Ga0208888, IMG submission 183929) | Freshwater sediment methanotrophic microbial communities from Lake Washington under simulated oxygen tension - Sediment Metagenome... | ecosystem: Environmental > Aquatic > Freshwater >...
TGGGATATCCTGACAAGGTTATTCTCATTTGCGGTATGGCAATGGGTTATGAAGATTCTGATGCCCCTGTTAATAATTATCGAACGTCTCGCGAGGAAATTGACACGTTTTCCCGTTTCTTTTAAATTAAACTATAGAGACACGATATGCGCGTCTCTATAGCTTTCTGCCTACATGGATTAAGCCTAAGTGTCCAGAAAGTTTACCAATATCCCAACCAACATGGTGATGGGTTTCCTCGGCGCCGGTAAAACCACGGCCATTCTTAATCTGCTTAAACAAAAACCGGCTGACGAAAAATGGGCGGTATTGGTCAACGAGTTTGGACAAGTCGGCATTGACGGCGCCATCTTCGCGGCTTCGGGCGCGATAGTCAGGGAAGTAGCCGGGGGCTGTCTGTGTTGTGTGCTGGGGCTACCTTTTCAGGTTGCTGTTAATCGCTTATTAACGGAAGTCAAACCGGATCGATTGCTCATTGAACCAACAGGGTTAGGCCACCCAAAGCGGGTATTGGATATGCTCGCCGACGGATATTTTCGAACTGTGCTGGATATGCATGCCAGTATCTGTCTGGTTGATCCGAGAAAGCTAAGCGACAGTCGCTACACGTCGCATGAAAACTTTGTCGATCAAATCGCCTTATCCGATGTGCTGGTCGCTAATAAAATGGATTTAGCCGACAAAGCAGCGACTCAGTTGTTTGAGCGTTGGGCCAATGGAAGCCATCCACGTAAAATGGTTGTTGCTCAAACTGTTCAAGGACAACTGGATGTTGCCTGGCTGGATTTAACAAGAAACCCGGAAAGGCAAGCCTCTTTCCCTGATGCCCATCAGGCTGGATTAATTCAGACAACTGAAGTCACTCCAACGAATAAGGATCAACTTAAGTCTAATGCAGCGGATGGTTACCAGAGTTTTGGCACTGTATTTCCAGAACACAATTGCTTTGATTATAAGCATTTAAAGGGAATATTAAGTCAACTTGAGGCGGAAAGAATAAAAGCTGTTTTTGCGACCAATAAAGGCTGGTTTATTTTTAATGCAGTTGACGGGGTAATGACTATCGTACCGTGTAAACCTTCAGCGAATAGCCGGATAGAGATCATTACCACACAAAACAACCAGCAGGATATTTCCTTAGCATTAAGCCACTTTGTTGTAAACAGCTGTTCGGACTCGGATTAAGAATCCCTTTCTATCGAAAAGCCAGTCAGGAACAAATTCCTGCCTGTTTTAATGTAGACCTTGTTACAGCATTTTTAATTTTAATTAATTACCGCTTTGTTAACTTTATGCTTGACTCTGTTCTGGGGTACGGCATTTATTATTTCATTCGTGCTTTGCTTTCAACTCGAATTATTGTGTTGAATAAGTCATATACTCTTAACAATCTGATTTTAACTATTAAATGTCCCACAATCTTGATGTGTTTACCGCATATTACATGGGAAGGATGACACAGTATGATAAATGGTTGGCTTAAAATTGCCTTGCAAAAAAACATCCTGATGCGTGCGATCAAGGTTGCTCTGGTGGTTGGTTCAATTCTGATGTTAATCAATCACGGTGATGTAATGCTGAGCAATGGATTATCGATGAAGGAATTCATCAAAATTACTTTGACCTATTTAGTACCCTATTGTGTTTCGACCTATTCAAGCACTGATGCGGTTTGTGTTGCTGAAAATAAGCCCAGTATTAATAAATTAATGTGGAAATTTCTTAAACAGAAAGGAAGCGAATTAGCTCATTGCTCAAAAACTGTTTTTAATTCGCTCATCATCCGACTGCAACAAATAAAAAGTAATAATCAAAATACTTAACAAGTTGCACTTATGAGAAGCGATCAAAAACAGCAGTTCTCTCGTTATTCCGCTCCTGTGGTTGAGCCGGACAACAAAAACTTTGCGTATCTCACGCCTTGGCTTTTTGTATTCACCCTTTTCTGGCTTGCCGTTTACGCGACTATATTTCCAGACCCAATCGGACTTGCCGCCGGCAATTGGCCGCTGATCATCGTCGGTGTGTTCGGTGCATTCATCGGTAACGCTACCGCGATTGGGGGCGGCATTATTTTTATCCCTGTGCTCATGTTCGCTTACCAAGTGGATCCTGTGAGCGCCTTAAAATTGGCCTTCGTCACCCAAGCCGTCGGTATGACCAGTGGTGCATCCGGTTGGCTGCGCCGTGGTGAAGTACCGTTGCAGCTTTTGAAGTGGACTGTGCCTGCGCTTATTATCGGGACAATGATTTCCACATTCCTGATCCACCCGCAGCCGATGCTGGTCAAAGGGCTGTTTGGTCCCATTGCGTTCATAGCGGGCTTGCTAACGCTCATCACGCTTGATCGAAAAGGCGGACTAACAGAACTTCCTGCACATGCCCGTACCTCAATCATCCTGGTTTCTTTCATCGGCGGCATGATTACCGGCTGGGTTGCGATTGGCGAGGGTGAAATCATCGCTGCCTTTTGTATGCTCGCTTACGGCCTTAACGCCAACCGGGCAATCGGTCTGGGCGTGGTATTGTTGTCGTTAAACTCGCTTTTGCTTGCCTTCGTCCATGCCTTCTATTTCGGTGGCGTACCCTGGGATATGGCGGCATTCACCATGCTCGGCGTACTCTGGGGCGGACGGCTGGGACCATTTCTCGCGCAATGGATTTCCCCGCGCTCCACAAAAAAGGGTTTCGCCTTTATCGCGTTACTCGATGGCTTGATTATTACCCTGCAGGCGAGCTATGTGATTTTTCGGTAAAGGACGCTAATGCGGGGGACGCCGCTGAAAATGGTGGCAAACAAACTGAAGCAAATAGAAGGCATTGAGTTGATTGTAAAAAAACTGCAGGGTAAAGCTGACCAGGTATTGTGCGAATACCAGGCCAACCATGATATTGATCTTACTGATGGATGCGTTCAGCCACACCCGTATTCATGATCTGTTGCTGGGCAGTTTTACCGCCAAGATGCTGATGCACACCCAAAAACCGCTGCTGTTGCTGCGATGAATTGACTAGGCACCGAATAAAACTACGTGTCCTCTGTGTCTTCGTGGTTTTTAGAAATCCTTGCTGCGATTTACGATTTTTTACCTAATCGGCTTTGCAGATCGTCGGTGTAATGACGCGCCGCCTTGCGGATGAACTGTGACTGGGTTTGGAAATTGCGGCAGCGGGTACACATCATTACATGCAGCCGCACCGCAAAACGTTCGCGCAAACTTAATTTCTTATCCAGTCCCTGGGAAACCAGGGAGGAAATATCTCGACAGCTACGCATGGTGTTTCTCCTGTTTTGTATTATTGAACCAATGGATTTCCAGGCATTCGCGCAACCTGAGCCGCGCCCTGTGCATGGTAACCCAGTAATTAGCTTCGCTAAGCTCTGTTTCCCGACACACTTCGACAGCCTCCAGACCGACCAGTTCACGTAGCATGAAGACCTTAGCCATTTTTGGCGGCAGATTGGTTTGACATATCTCGTAGATTGTCCAGAACTCCTGCTGTTTCAGCGCCGCTTCAGGATCGGCCCAGGCTTTGGGGCCGCCGATCCAGTGGCCGTTGCTCATAAAATAATCGTCTTCTTCCGCTTCGCCATCGTCTTCGTCAGTTCCGCCAAACACCGGAGCGACGGCTTCACGGGCGCTGCGCCGCCAGTGATCGGCTATTTTGTGTTTAAGAATGCCGATCAGCCAAGTGCGCAACCCCGCCTTGCCTTCAAAACCGGATGACGATTGCAGGGCGGCCAGCAGTGTCTCCTGCACGGCGTCGTCGGCCAACTCGCTGTCGCGCAATTGCAGCAGCGCGTAACGAAATAATATCGGCCTTTGTTCAGCCAGCGTTTGTTCGGTGAATAAGGTGTTTGCCATCACTCACTATGCCTCAATCAGCAACACAAGCCGGTCTCTACTGCGTCACCCTGAGGCCCTGTAGTGCAGTCAAATAATCCGAAGTGGCGGGATTTTTCACCCAGCACCTGAAAATACTCGGCATAGCGGCTGGCGGCCAGCATATCGGCGGTATTGCCGCATACCCGTAGCGGCCGTCCGGTTTCAAAGTGATGATGGTTATCCAGATCGAATGCATGGGGATGTTCGGGGATGGCGCCGAGATAGCAGGCCACTTGTCCGTAATCCTCGCAACGGTCTTCCAGCGCTAGCTTGAATGCGCTGACAGTGACTGAGCTAAACTTGACCATGCCGATTTTAGCGGCGACTCCTGCATCGTCGAGACTAATGGGATTTTGTTTGACGACGCGCACATCGGGACATCCCAGCTCGTGCAAAATCCGCCGGAAGTCTTCCCAATACAAGGCGCCGCCCAGGCATTCTCCCAGCAAAACGGGATCTTGGCGTAAAGCGGAAGGGATGCGGCGGTCGGCGAAGACGTCGGAAAAATAGAGTTCGCCACCCGATTTCAGCACCCGGAATATTTCAGCCAGCACCCGTGGTTTTTCCGGCGACAGGTTAATCACGCAATTGGATACCACTACATCGATACTGTTGTCTTCGATACCGACAGCCGCAAGATTTTCGATATGTCCGTGCAAAAACTCGACATTGGCATAACCGAAGCGTTCGGCATGCCAATCGCGGTGACGCGTTGCCACTTCCAGCTGCTCCGTCGTCATATCAACACCAATTACTCTACCCTCCGGGCCAACCAGTTTCGACAACAAATAGCAGTCGCGGCCGGAACCGCAACCCAAATCCAATACGGTCTTGCCCTTTAAAACCGGAGGCAGCGGTGAACCGCAGCCGTAAAAACGTTCCAGCACTTCCGGGTGCAAACCGGCCAGCAAGGCTTTTAAGTAACCGGGCATCGCGTCGATGCTGCAACAGGCGCTGGTTTTCAGGTCATTACTAGATTGCAAAACCTGACCATAATAATGGCGGACGGATTCGCTGATTTCGATATTGGCAGTCATAGGTTTTTTCTCATGTCTTAAAATAAAAGTCAGTACCAACGGCATAGATGGCAACTGATCATAATGCCGCGCATAATAATATTAAATTAGTCGTTAAGATTAGAAGAAACCTTACAAAAACATCCATTGATTCTAAATAAATCGCCAAGCCCATAATTCTGCAAGCTCTATCCAAAGCTACTCGCTATAGTTTGTTACTCAATTACCCCCGACTGCCATTAATATAAGCCGCTGTTAATTCATGCGCAGGGGCTTCAAAAATCTGCTTACATTGGCCAAATTCAATCAGGCATCCGGATCGCTGCTCTTTAATCCAGAAAAAACCTGCGTAATTGGCAATGCGTCGGGCTTGTGCCAAATTATGGGTCACGATCACGACCGTATATTTTCCGCGTAAACGTTGAATCAAGTCCTCTACTACACCCGAAGAAATCGGGTCTAATGCACTACAAGGTTCATCCATTAATAATACTTTAGGTTGCAAAGCTAATGCTCTGGCGATACATAGACGCTGCTGCTGCCCGCCGGACAGAGCCAGTGCCGAGGATTCCAGTCGATCTTTCACTTCAGCCCACAAGCCTACATCCAGCAGAACTTGTTGCATAATGTCGTTTAACTCTGATTGTTTACTTATGCCGTGTTCCCGTAGCGGAAGTTCAATATTGCGCCGGATCGACAACGGAAACGGCACTGGCTTTTGAAAAATCATGCCAATATCGCGGCGTAATCCTTGTACGTCAAGGGCCGGATGACGTAAATCTTTACTGTCAAAATACACATTGCCCGACACACGGCAATCCGGAATCATATCGGTCATCCGATTAAGCACTGTCAGGAAACTGGTTTTACCGCATCCTGAAGGCCCGATCAACGCGGTGATACAACCTTTATAAATATCCAGCGAAACATTCTCCAGCGCCGGTTTTTTTCCGTAATGCAAAGACAGGCTGTCAACCCGAATCAACGGCGTAGGATCGCAGCACGGAGGGCCTGCTTGCAAAGGCCCTAAGGTATAAGCCTCATCCGTATGGGTTTTATCGATTCGCTCAATTTCATTCATACGGTAACAACGCTCCTGTGCATCCAATGTTTAGCCAAGCCCATGGCAATACTGTTGATGATTAATAAAAGCAGGATCAACACCAGCGCGGATGAGTAGGCACTGGCGTCGCCACCCGCCACATTCATGGATAGGTCATAAATATGTACCGATAACGCTCTGCCGGAATCAAATAGCGAGTCCGGCATGCGATCGACATAACCGCTGGTAAAAATCAGCGCCGCCGTTTCGGCAATGGCCCGCCCGATACCCAGCATTAAACCGGCTACCAGAGCTGGGGCAGCGCTTGGTAACAACAGATGAACCAGTGCCGCGCTACGTGACATCCCCAGAGCAGCTGCTGCCAACCGATAATCATTGGGTGTTGCCTGCAAGCCTTCTTCAGCAGTACGGATCAAGATAGGCAAGACCATGCAGGCCAAGGTCAAACCACCGGACAAAATGGAAAAACCCAGACCCAGATAAATACAAAAAAAGGCATTACCGAACAGCCCGAATACAATGGAGGGGACACCTGCCAGCACATCCAAGCTACGCCGCACCAAGCGGCCAAACACACTGTCATATCGAGCGAACTCACTTAATAGCACAGCCGTAGCCAGGCCAATTGGTGCCGCCGTTACCATGGCAACCAGCAAAATCAACACCGTCGATACGATAATCGGGCCGATACCGCCGGAACGACCGGCATTTTTAGGCGCTTCGGCAAAAAACATCCAGGATAGGCGCGGCAATCCGTGGATAAGGATGTCGGACAGCAGCCAGACAAAGACCCCGCTCACCAGAATGGCCGACAGCCAGATTAACCCCGTTGCTAGTGCATTTTTAGTCATGATGGCGCTCTCTGGATAATACTTCAGCCGTACCGACTAAAACCAATACCGTGGACATCAAGGCCAAGCCCGATACAAACAAAGCCGCGCGATGGTCACCTGTTGCGTAAGCCATTTCCAAAGCAATATTCGCGGTGAGTGTGCGCACGGAATCAAACAGACTATGCGGTTGTTGCACCACATTGCCGGCCACCATTAACACCGCCATGGTTTCGCCTATGGCTCTGCCTGCCGCCAGCATGATGCCAGCGGTTATGCCCGAACGAGCGGCGGGCAAGGCCACGCCGCTGATCAATCCCCAACGCGATAGACCTAAGGCGGCCGCCCCTCGCAGATAAGCGACCGGCACAGCAGCCAATGCGGCATCGGCGGTTAACGCTACGGTCGGTAGAATCATCAACGTCAATACCAGTATTCCGGTCAACAAACTGACACCGGGCGGATGCAGACGGCCGATTAACGGCGCTAACGTTGTTAATCCCCAAAAACCGTAAACAACCGAAGGAATGCCTGCCAGTAATTCAATCAGCCGACGATAACAACCGGCAAGAAATGGCGGCGCATAATAACGGCTGAACAAGGCTGAAGCGATGCCCAAAGGCGTGGCCAGCAACAACGCACCTAGCGTTGAATACAGTGTGGCCGACAGCATCGGCGTCAGCTTATATAAACCGTCCACAGGATGCCAGGACGTATCGGTAACAAAACGTGTCAATGCCACATGCCGCAATACCGGCCAGGATTCCTTGACCAGGAACAACAGAATCAACAGCACTATCGCTGCTGAAAGCAGCGCACAGCCCCGTAGCAGCGCAGCCAGTTGCTTGTCAGCGCGGGACAGGGACAAAGTATTGCGCCTCGATCAGATCATTAACTTGTGGCGAACCGGCAAACTCGATGAAGGCTTTGGCGAGTCCGACAGGCTCGGCACGGGTCACCAGATTCAACGGCCTGGATAAGGGGAAACTGCGGTTGCGCACATTCTCTATCGAAGCCGCAATGCCATCTAACGGCAGCAGTTTAATGGCCGCACCCTGGCTAGCCTCGTATTCGGCTGTACCCACAGAAACGTAACCGATAGCATCCGGATTACCGACCACCGTTTTAATGCCCTGCTGGTTATCGCCAATGACCACTTGCGGCTTTACATCTGTGTTTTTCAAGCCGAAATAATGCAGAAACAGTTCCAGCGTTGATCGGCCTTCTGCTTTGTTAACCACGGTGATAGGTGCATCATTGCCGCCGACGGCTTTCCAGTTGAGAGTTTTTCCGGTATAGATGTCGATGATTTGCTGTTTATTCAGTGATTGAACAGGATTCGCTTTATTTAAGATGATACTGATGCCATCCAGGGCGATAGTAAAACTGTGTAAACCTTTTTCGTCGTCCTTGAGCGCTCTGGAAACCATACCAATATCGGCAAGTCCGGTTCTGGCATCGCTGACCCCGCGAGAGGAACCGCCGGTCTGTACATCCACTCGCACATTAGTGTGTAACGACTCAAAGCGTTTGCCGATTTCCGCAGCAAGCGGCGCGACCGTGCTGGAGCCGGTTAACACCAGTTTTTCGATGTTTGTATCATCGGACTTTGTTCTCAAAAAACCCCAGACAGCACCTGTGAATATAATAAGCGTTACCACTATGCCCAGTTTTTTCATGTTTGACACCCTTGTGATTATTGAACGAAGTTGCGTTACGCAGCGACTCTGACGACCTTGCAACAAATATTAGTCGTCATTGCCACCCAATCCTTACAAATTATTTACTCAACCTCTACGCCAGGCATGGAACCGTCCAGCCCAGCGCAGCAAGCCTTCCGGAGCATGATTACGCTTCCAGACACCGGCTACATATTTGTTCGCTTCGGCCATGGTTGGATAAATGTGAATAGTACCGAGCAACTTGTTCAGGCCGATATTGTGTTTCATCGCCAGTACGAATTCAGCCAGCAGTTCTCCGGCATGTTCGCCAACGATGGTCACGCCGAGAATCCGGTCTTTGCCCGGTTGGGTCAGGACTTTAACAAAGCCATGCGCTACACCGTCGGCAATGGCGCGATCCAGGTCATCAATGTGATAGGTGCTAACTTCATAAGCAATGTTTTGTTCTTTGGCATCCTGTTCATTAAGACCAACCCTGGCGACTTCAGGGTCGATAAAGGTAGCCCAGGGAATTACCGAATAATCGGTGCGAAATTTTTTGAAACTGCCGAACAACGCATTGACCGCAGCATACCAAGCCTGATGGGCGGCGGTATGGGTGAACTGGAAGGGGCCGGATACATCGCCGACGGCAAAAATATTCGGGTAATTGGTTTCCTGAAAGTCATTGATGGCAACAGTGCGTTTGGGCGATAATTCAATGCCTACTTCTTCAAGGCCATAACCTTTGGTATTGGCAACCCGCCCAATTGCTAATAGCACCTGATCGAACGGAATACGCACTTCTTGACCTTGATGCTCGGCAATCAGAATCTTTTCACCGTTTTCGATGATGAACTGTTTGGCGGTATGATTAACAAGCACATCGACACCTTCCTGGCGGAACTTTGCCATGACTATTTCAGAAACATCGTTATCTTCCCGGATTAACAGACGCGGCAACATTTCCACTTGGGTCACCTTGCTGCCGAAACGGGCAAAGCTTTGCGCCAGTTCACAGCCGATAGGCCCGCCGCCCAGCACAATAAGACGCTTGGGCAGTTCGCGCAAAGCCCAGATGTTATCGGAAGTCAGATAACCGACTTCTTCTACGCCGGGAATTGGCGGCACAAACGGATGTGCACCGGCGGCGATAACGATAGAGCGAGTGGTAATGATCCGTGTTTCACCAGCTGTGGTTACTTGAACTTCCCAGGGAGAAAGAATTTTGGCCTCACCTTCAACGACCTCAACACCCAAGTCTGAATAACGTTGCACGGAATCGTGCGGCTCGACGGTTTTGATAATCGTCTGCACCCGATTCATTACATCGGAAAAATCAAATTCAGCGTCGGCTTTTTTGATGCCGAAATCCGAAGCGTTGCGTATATGAGCCAGCAGTTTGGCGGAACGGATTAGTGCTTTTGACGGCACGCAGCCGGTGTTCAGGCAATCGCCGCCCATTTTATGTTTTTCAATTAACGTGACTTTGGCCTTGACGGCAGCAGCAATGTAAGACGTAACCAGGCCGCCTGAACCGGCACCAATCACGACGATGTTGTTATCAAAACGGGTAGGCTTAGGCCATTGTGCATAGACTTTGTTCGCTTGAATGGCTTCTACGATTTTATTGGCAATCAGCGGAAAAATGCCCAACAACACAAAAGAACCGATCAGGCCAGGCGACAGAATACCCGATAAGGACTCCAGTTGACCCAGCTGAGTCCCCGCATTCACATAAACTAGAGTTCCGGCCAGCATACCTACCTGACTGACCCAATAAAAAGTCTGTGTTTTTAGATTGGTTAAACCCATTGCCAGATTAATCACAAAGAACGGAAAAACCGGTACCAATCTTAGCGTAAAAAGATACAAAGCGCCGTCTTTAGCCAAGCCTGCATTGATGGCTTGCAGACGCTCGCCAAAGCGCGATTTAACTGCATCACGAAATAGAAATCGGGCAGCCAAAAAGGCCAGCGTTGCACCAATAGACGAAGCAAAAGAAACAATCACTGTTCCCCACAGCAAGCCGAACACCGCGCCACCGGCGAGGGTAAGTATGGCCGCGCCCGGAAGAGACAGGCCGGTTACTGCGATATAAATCAGCGCATAAATGGCAACGGCCATACCGGGGTGGTTGCTGCGATAAGCCCCAATAGCTTCTTGCTGAGCCTTCAGTGTTTCCAGAGTCAAGTAGCTCTGCAGATCGAAAATGAAAAAAGCAGCGATCAGGGCGGCGATAAAAGCCAGTAGTGCTACGCGTGAAAGATTCATAATTTGTTCTCCTTAATGATGGGTGTCCATAAAACGGTTGTTAGCAGGGATTTTCCCTGTGGAAATTCTGAAAAAGAGGAAGAGCTGAATGAAAGCATGTAGTTATTCACAAAAGATCCCTTAATATAAATGAAATGGTTGTTTATTCGTCGCACGACAAGCGGAATCCTTACAATCAACAATCACACTGTTAGTTATTGGATACTTTTGAACTGAAGGTAACGGCTGGAGTGCAACTAATACTTTTCTGTCTGATGGAGAACCATGCGCGACTGATGAAACAATAATGGAGAAATCGGCTTTACAGGACGAAGCCCAAGAAGTGCACGGGCATACGGATATGCTGTGTGATTTGCCGACTATTTATTTGCGAATACTGGGCTTCTCTCCTGTCCATTTTTCAATTTCCATGCCCTTTTACATCTGCTCATGGTGACATATATGGGTTCTCACTTATTATAGATACTGGTTAGCAAAGAATTTCAGCTAATCTGGGATAGATTGAGCAAAACGGTATTTTTTGTAAGGTATCGTTCTATTGAGCGACTTAATAGTAATCCGGCGGATTTATGGACGTAACTGCCGGAATTTTCAATAGTGAAGAAAATGCTATTCAGATGCAAGGCACTATTTATCACTCAAATCGGAGAAAATCGATGAAATGTCTTTATTACCTCACCTCCACGCTCGACAGCACCCGTAAAATTACCGATGACTTACATCAAGCCGGTATAGACGATTGGTTCATACACGTTCTGAGCAAGGATGAATCGGGACTCAAAAAAGATAAAATCCATTCCAGCAACTACCTGGAACAATTGGATATTCTGCGCTACGGCATTATCGGCGGGATCGCCGGCTTTGCAGTTGGATTGATCGTAGCAGGCTACGTCGATGCCGCCAAACCTTTCGGGCCGGAAATGCCAGGCATCGTTTATTACGCGATTATCGGCGCTCTGACCTTATTCGGAGCTTGGGAAGGCGGTTTGACCGGAATCGCTTCGGAAAATAAAAAAATCGGCTTGTTCCATAACGACCTGGAAGCCGGTAGTTATCTGATTTTGATTTACGCCAAGAAGGCTTCCGAAGAACTGATCAAAAAGGTCATGGAGGCCCAGCATCCGGAAGCGGAACTGGCGGCCATTGATGCGAATTTTTACAATCCCTTGGCCGAATTAAAGCGAATAAACATATAAAGCGCACCTCACAGGTTTCCAATCTGCGGATTGTAGCCACCCCTCTTTATTACCATTGTGGATCAAAAATTATGAGAGCAGCTAAATATTTATCTATTTTTTCACCTGCTACAAAGCAAGAGAGAAAAGAAAATTTTGTCACTTACTGGGTGTTTAGCCAGCAGCATGGCGGAGAATTGCTGGAAGACGAGCAGGATTTAGCTAAAAAACGTACTCGACTGAAGCATTTCCAGGATAACCCGGTTAAATTGCGTAAACCACTGGCCGATCCCGAGGTTTTTTATCGTAATTATGTTGATATGCAAGATGAACCTAAGTCGCTGGATCGCATGATGCTGATGCTGACAGGTATCTACAAGTTTGCCAGGCATGAATGGGTGGGCATTAAAGGCGCCTGGGATGCCGTACCCGATATGGCCAATTCACATACCGTGGAAGATAAAATCAGTCGTGTGCATTTAGCCGAAGAATTTTGCCATGTGCGTCTGTTTGATGAAATGCTCCGCACTTGCGGTTTGGATAAAGTGGAGTGGGTGCCTTTAGGGCCGATTAAAGAAAAAATCTACGAACAGTTCCCCAAATTGCCCGGCTTTTTAATGGACACACCGGCTTTCGTCACCGAGTTGATGGGGGTGACTTTCTATTGTCATTTACACCGCCTGTTTGATGAAGTGCTGGTTGATGAACCGGAAGTTCGTGAGCGTTTAAAAGAATTGCTTGCTGAAATTACCATTGATGAAGTGGCCCATGTCGGACAAAGAAGAAATTTTATCGGCCCGATAGGCATGAAAGTTTCAAAATGGCTGGTTAAGCCTTTTTATACGCTGTTCTTTAATGACATCCCTGAAGTTGGGCAATTGTTTAACATTGAGCAGATGATAAAAGACGGCATAGCTTTTGATTTTAATGAATTGCCTGATTATATGATTGAACGTAGCTGGGTTCCTTCATACTGCAAAGCCTAAGATATTTATTAACCCCCCCCCCCCCGAAATGTCACACGTGGCCGGAGTCGGTTTTAAAACGATCATGCAGGTAAATCATCAATCAAAAACATCTGGGTAGAGTCGTAGCTGGTAACAGCCACGGCTTTTCCAATTACCTAAAAAGCAGCGGATTTCCTGGGTGACGAACTCAGAACTCGCATTTTTTAGCTGTCGCCGAAAGGTGAACAACAGGAGATTTATAATGATAAAAAACGTACTCCGAACGCTCATACGCTGGCTTCTTCCCGCATTGTTCATATTACCCCAGCTTGTCATGGCCGGAAATGATGATCCGCAATGCGAATCCGAAGTGCCGCTGACTTTTACCAAGCAGGAAATGGCCGAAGCGGGCTTCGAACCCGGAGGGTTCACGCCTTTTTTTCTGGGCATGATAGTCGGCCCCCGCATCGGCCTTGAGTGGAATGACGGGCGTAATGTCCGCACCCTCGAAGTGCTGCGGGCGCTGCCTTATGCGGGCAATCTCGTCGGCTTGTTTTTATGCGTGGAGGCGCTTTCCGGATATCGCATGACCAGCGTTGCCGGCGAGACCGGCATCGACGATTGGCGGCGCGAAATTTACTTTAAACGCATTCATAAGGCTGAACAGACCGGCGATTTTGCTCAGGCGGCGCACCTTAGAGAATGTTCGCCGTTTGATACTTACAATCATCCCGCCAACCGACAGGCCGTTAAGCCTGATGAAAGTACCGGGCTGGCGAAATGGCGATCCGGCATTTCAGGCTTTCTGATCGACAACCGCGTCGGTCTTGAGCGTGAGGAAAGCCGTGGCATCCGCACCGTCGAATACTGGTCGATTCTGTGGCTGCCGCGTATTTTTCCGGCTATAGATGCCGCTCAGGGAGAAACGATGTCCGACATCGTGCGCAAGGAGCATCTCGATACTGAATGGCTTAAGAACGATGCCGATAATAAAAATACGCAACAAGGGGTAACACAATGAAACCACGGTTCCTAGGTCGGATGACTCTCATTCTGGGTTTGTGTTCAGGCGTACTCGGTTGTACATCGCTGGTTCATATACCCAATCCAGTGCCGCCGCCCCTGACCGGGCGCACGGTAGCCGCGCCGCTGCCAACGGTTTGGTCAGCAAGCATCGGCGCTTTGCAGGGGATGGGATTTCAAAATGTTGCCGCCGATGAACACCAGGGCGTCCTCGTGACGGAAGTAAAGCCTCTTGCAGGTAACACGGCGCATAACCGAAATTCCGGCATAGCACGTTTTGCGGTAGAGCGGGATATCTATTCCGAAGGCCAAAGCCGACTGCATATCACTCTGCTTGCCTTGGAGGAGTCTGGACAAACCGAGATTCGAATTGCCCCAGAGCTTAAAGGCAAAGTCGAGAAACGCGGCGACATCAAATACGCCCCATTTAAACCTGCAACCGAAGAAGTTTCCGATTCCGATAACGAAAACCAGGCTATCGGCGTTTGGGAGACGCTTTCTTCAAACGGCGTGCTTGAGGACCGATTCCTGGCGGCTTTGATGGATTTGCTGCATAGCGATAATGCCGCTCGGCAAAGCGGCGACCTGCTCCCGGATCATTCGACGCCTTGAACCTTTGGTTCGACAAAGCTCACCACGAGGCGAAATCGCCTGATTCTGCGGAAATTTGGCCGGGCTTAATGAATCGGGCGCCATTTCAGTCGCTGCAAAAATGCAGCGACTGAAATGATTCGTTTTAAATTCGGTACTCCAGAGCTTGCTGTTCAAACCCTGGGGATTTATGTACCGGCAGTCGTACAGGTTTAAAACACCGCCTGAGGTGTTTTTTCTGAGAAAGAGAAAGAAGCCGCATGATTACAGGGATTGCACTTCGAAGTTGAATCCGCCTTTTTTTGGATATTATGGGTCATGTGATGGATCAAACAGCAGCTCCGGCTTTCCGGTAAAATAGCCTTGCGCATAATCAACCCCGAGAACTTTTAATTTTTCCAGTTGCGGGGCATTTTCTACATATTCAGCTATGGTTTTCTTGCCATATAACTTGGCTACCGAAAGAATAAAACTGACCACCAGTTCAGAATAAGGTTCATCCAGTAAATTAGTAATAAACGAACCGTCAATTTTCATAAAATCCACATTAAATTTCGGCAGATTCGCTAAATTACTGGAGCCGATACCGATATCATCCAGTGATAATTGACAACCCAACTGGTCTTTCAATAAATGCATCAGCTTAATGGCTTGCTGATAGTCTAAATCTGCAACCGTTTCGGTGATTTCAAAACAGACCTGTTCAGGATTTACCCCAAAGCGCTTGAATTCTTTTGCCACCGCATCAAAGAAAGGCGGATAGCGAATGGTGCTGCCTGAAATATTCAGCGCATAAACCACGTTTTGCTGTTTTTGCCGTTCGATATACCGGCAGAATTGATGCACCACATAAAGATCGACTTCCCGGCTGATATGAAATAAACCTGCGGTTTTCAGGAAACACAGTGGAGGATAAATTTCACCCTGTTTGTTTTTATAACGCAGCAGCACTTCCGCCTTTTTTTCGGTAACGGCCTGCGTAATCGGGACTATGGGCTGGGCATAAAGCACAAAGGACTGATTCAATAGACCTTCTCTCAAAACAGGTAACAGCTTGAGCGAATCATAGTATTCATGCAAAACCGGGTCGTCGTGCCCGATTAATTTAACTGTGCTGTTTCCGGCTTTTCTTGCCCGATACAGCGCCTCATCGACGGCAATTAATATCCTTTCCGGTGTTTTAAATTCAGACGATAATGCGGTAACGCCAATAATTAATTTGGGGTAATAGGAATTTTCAGCAATGGTGATGCATTGCCGGTCAAGCAGACCGGCAAGTTCTTCAGCAAACTCAATGCTATCCTTGATGGACAACTTAACAATAATGCCGAATCGATTGCCCCCCAGTTTACCCAGATATGAGCCTGCCAGCTGTTGAACTTTACTGAAAATCAACCTTTGAATTGCGGCAATAAGTTGTTCTTCCGCTGCATTTCCGCCTAACAGGCTGGCAACCTGAAGTGCATGATTAATTTCTGTATAAATCAGGGTGTGCTGTGGATTTTCGTCCTGCGATAGATGCCGGATCGCCGCGATGAATGAGTGTTTGCTTAACAAACTCACCGCCGAGCCTATGAGTTTTTATGCCGATAGTAAGATTGAACGCTGGTGTAGGTCGATACGCAATACGGCACCCAATACGTCAACGCTATTTTTATCAGTTCTGTTTTACCCAGGTCAATGCCTATCAGGTTTTGCATGGTTAGATTTCCGTTCATCCACTCATCCAGCTTCAGACCGCATTCAAATAACGTATCGCCATAGTTAATAAACAACAGTAAAGTTCCCACAAAGGCGGCAGTCTTTAATGAGCCATTACGAATCTCCTCGCTCAAAGCGATTTTTAACCAGGATTTCATCTTGTTCCTTTAATCGATTTTACAATCCGTCGCATTAAACATTTGCGCATCGCCTAGAAGCGCCTACTTTTGGTGGCCAGCCGCAAATCATTAACAAAGGTTTCCGGTACTGCATCGGTTAACAAGCAGCCTGTCGCTAACCCCGGATAAATTTCTTCATAGCTTTTCATTTCAGTCTGGCTAATCCTGCGGAAAATATGCGAGCGATTCAATTCTTCCGTTCTTAAAAGCCCTGCCGCCGCCATGATTTCGGCCACGCTTTTGATCGTTTCCCGGCGGTAATTGGCCACCCTGTGGATTTTATTGGCAACCACCAAGCCCTTGACCAAAGCCTGATTTTGGGTGGTAATGCCGGTCGGGCAGGTATCCTTATTGCACTGCAAGGATTGGATGCACCCCATGGCCAACATCATGCCCCGGCCGCTGTTGCACAAATCGGCGCCCAGACTTAAGCGCTTGACCAGATGAAAGCCGGTAAACACCTTGCCTGATGCGATGATCTTGATCTCCCTTTTCAAATCAAAACCGGTTAAACAGTCACTGACAAAGGCGATAGCGTCCATCAGCGGCATACCGACGGAGTTACTGTATTCCACCGGCGCGGCGCCGGTGCCGCCTTCCCCGCCGTCCACGGTAATAAAATCCGGGGCCATGCCGGTTTCCAGCATAGCTTTGCACAAGGCTATAAATTCGCTTTTAATGCCGATACAAATCTTGAAACCAACCGGTTTTCCGCCGGATAATTCGCGCAGCTTTTGGATAAACAGCATCATTTCTACAGGATTGGAAAAGGTCGAATGGGCGGCGGGCGAATCAATCTGGGTATACGACGGCTCAACGCCTCGGATCTTGGCGATTTCAGGCGTGTTTTTACAGGCCGGCAGTATACCTCCGTGTCCGGGTTTTGCGCCTTGCGATAGTTTAATTTCAATCATTTTGACTGAATCGAGCGCCGCGTTTTCCGCAAACAGGTTTTCGTCAAACAAGCCGGCGGATGTACGGCAACCGAAATAAGCGCTGCCGATCTGCCAGACCAGATCGCCGCCATGCTCAAGATGGTAGCGGCTTATACCGCCTTCGCCGGTGTTATGGGCGAAGTTGCCCAGCTTCGCCCCGCCGTTTAACGCCATAATCGCATGACTGCTCAAAGCGCCGAAACTCAATGCCGAGATATTAAGCAAACTGGCGCTGTAAGGTTGACGGCAAGCGCAGCCGCCAATGGTAACGCGTAAATCGCTATTGATATCGGCAAAATTTTTTGCGGCCAGGGAATGACCAATCCATTCGTAGCCCACCCGATAGACATCGAATTTTGTACCGTAAGGGACGGTATCTATCTCGCCTTTTGCGCGTTGATAAACAACGGAACGAAATACCCGGCTGACAGGCAAGCCATCGGTATCCTCTTCGATAAAATACTGCCGGATCATCGGCCGCATCCATTCCAGCAGCCAGCGGATTCTGCCGAAGACCGGGAAATTGCGCCATAGCGTATGTCGGGTTTGCAGCATGTCATAAATTCCCAGCATCAGCACCGGCATTAACAGCAGCAAACTCCATAAAACCGGCGGCCAGAATAGCGCGGCAATTGAAATGCTCGCCAGTGCGGCCATGTTGCTGATGAGGAATGTTTTACGCATTATTATTCATGTTTTGCCGGGTTAACGTCTGTAAAAGGTTAAATACATATTCAATCAGTCGTCTTTCAAAAGAAAACCTTACACGGAGATTAAATAACTGATCTATTCAACGACTCACATAACACGCATGGAACAATAATGAGGCAGGACATAAAGAATTTGTAAGTTATCGTTTGGCAAACCGACTAAAAATGCGATAACTAACTTTTTAGGAGATACCCAATGATTTTAACGAAACACTTAATGGCATTAACAGCCCTGCTGGTGCTGAGCTTTAACACGTTTGCTACAGAACCGGACTGGAGCGCTTATGCCGAAGTTTTAAAAAGCGTCAGCCCGGGAACAAAGAACGATGTCAAACTGACCCTGGTGGATTACCAGGTACTGAAAGAAAACGGCAAGCTGGAAGCCGCCTACCAGCTATTATCAAGCTTCCCGGTTAAAAATCTCAGCAACAAGAAGGAAAAACTGGCTTTTTACATTAATGCTTACAATATCCTTGCGTTAAAAATGGTTGTCGACCATTGGCCGCTTGACAGCATCAAGGATGTCGGCAGCCTGATCAGTCCAGTGTGGGGCAAATCCGCCGGCAGTATTGATGGAGAAACTGTCTCGCTGGATGACATAGAGAATAAAATCCTGCGTCCACTGGGCGAACCGCGTATCCATTTCGCCATCGTTTGCGCCTCGGTAAGCTGCCCTGATCTGCGCAATACACCTTATACGGCATCAAATCTGAACGCCCAACTGGATGAACAGATACAACAGTTTCTGTCCAATGCCGATAAAGGGCTTAGAATCGGCAATGAAAGCATCCAAATTTCTAAGATTTTTGACTGGTTCGGGAAGGATTTTAAGCCTGTAGGCGGAGTTGAGGCGTTCATTCGCCGTTACCGATCCGATTTACCCCAGTTACCGCTCAAGGAGAACATTAACTATGACTGGGATGTAAACGGCATCACTGCAAAAATATAAAGCGCGAATTAAATACTGGAAGCTAGCAATGAAATTTCATGCAAACTAACAAAATCAACTAATTGGACATTACTTGATGTCACGTTCGCGGGTATTCATCCTGACTTTGCTGGCCATGATGGCTTTCGCGGGAAATTCGTTGCTCTGCCGGTTAGCGCTGAAGCACACCAGCATCGACGCAGCCAGCTTCACTTCAATTCGAATCATTTCCGGTGCCGTTGCACTTTGGCTGATCGTACGAATACGTGGCGGCAGGTACGACACCGCTGGCAGTTGGCTCTCTGCGTTCGCCCTGTTTGCTTATGCTGCCGGCTTTTCATTTGCTTATATCAGTCTACCGGCTGCGACAGGCGCATTACTGCTCTTTGGGGCAGTGCAGGCAACGATGGTCGGCTACGGACTATGGACGGGAGAACGTCTACGCAGGCGGCAGACCGCCGGTTTTGTCTGTGCATTGGGCGGACTTGTCAGCCTTTTGTCGCCGGGGCTCTCGGCACCACCCTTGCCGGATTCCATCTTGATGCTAGTCGCCGGTGTTGCCTGGGGCATCTATTCCTTACGCGGTAGAAACGCGGGCGATCCTCTTATGGCGACGACGGGGAATTTCTGTCGTGCGGCATTTTTCACTACTGTACTGAGCCTGGCGCTGCTTCCCGGGGTTTCTCTTGACAGTTCCGGTATTGGTGCCGCGATAGTGTCCGGAGCATTGGCTTCGGGCGTTGGTTATGCTATTTGGTATATGGCCTTGCGCGGATTAAACGCCACCCGTGCGGCCACCGTGCAGCTCGGTGTGCCCGTCATCACGGCCATGGGCGGACTTGTTTTCCTCGGCGAACCCGTTACGTTACGCCTTTTAATCGCCGCCACTGCCATTCTCGGTGGCATTGCAGTGGTCATTATCGACAAACAGTCTACATCGTGATGGAATTACTTTTAAGCGTATAAATACGCAAAGGCCATGCCCATCCAAATACTTTTTTAGTGTTAAACCCTTCCAATAATTATTAAGGAGCCAAACAATGTCTATCCCTACCGAACAGATTGGCAGCATTCCCAGACCCAAGGAATTGCTTGACGGAATAGCCGCTTTTGCAGCGGGCGCTATTGATCAGGAGGCGCTTGATGCCCTATATACCCAGGCAGTCCGCGACTCGATACAATTGCTTGAGGAGACCGGCTCCCCAGTGATTACCGACGGCGAACAAAGCAAACCCAGTTTCGCCACCTATCCGGTTCACGGTCTGCCAAATCTTGCGCCGGACGGTATTAAAATCCATTTCTCAGACGGCCATGTACGGCAATTGCCCAGGCTGACGTCCGGCCCATTTCGTTATCAAACTTATGCTCAGCAATATCTGATTGAAGCGCAAAAATATGCCCATGTACCGGTAAAACAGGCCGTTATTGCCGCTTCCGCCCTAAGCCTGCTCTATCCGCAAGACGGCATCGCCGATTATCCGAAAGAAGATTTTTTGTATGATCTGGTTAATGAAGCCGAAGCCGACATTCGCCGCTGTCTGGATCAGGGTACGCATTGCGTTCAAGTCGATTTTACCGAAGGGCGGCTTTCGGTAAAACTTGATCCTACCCGGAATTTGCTAAAGGAATTTATCAAACTCAACAATCGGGTATTGGAACGGTTCACTCCCGAGGAAAGAAAAAAAATCGGCGTGCATACCTGTCCGGGCGCGGATAGAGACTCAACCCACAGCGCGGACGTGGATTACGCGGAACTGCTGCCTGATCTTTTTGAGCTTAAAGCAGGCAATTTTTACATAGCACTGGCCAGTGAAAAAAATCGTCGGCGGGTGCTGGAAATCATAAGGGAACACTCCAAACCGGAACAACGCATCTTTATCGGCGTGACCGATCCCATTAATCCGCACATCGAAACACCGGAAGAGATCAAACTACAGATTCTGGAAGCGGCGCAATTTATACCCGCAGAACGTTTGGGCACTACCGATGATTGCGGCTTCTCACCCTTTGGTGACGATACCAGCCGCTCACGGCAAATTGCTTTGGAAAAAGTCAAAAACCTCCGGCAAAGCCGGAGGCTTGAAAATGTGAACCGCTCAAAGCGGGTTAATATTTGCACCACCTAAAGGTGGCGGTGCCTTAAAATAAATCGAGCTGCTCTATTCGCTTATCCTCTTCTTCTTGATGCTTGATGTAATTGCGCACAGTTGCCTCATCCCTGCCCACTGTTGAAACGTAATACCCTCTTGCCCAGAAACTCTGACCCGTGAAGTTCTTTCTTCGTCCCGTATAGGTTCGTGCTATGGATATAGCACTTTTACCTTTAATAAACCCAACAACCTGTGACACTGAGTATTTCGGCGGAATCGAGATGAGAATATGGACATGATCTGACATCAAATGACCTTCCTCGATCCTGCATTCTTTTTGCGATGCCAAATCTTTCAGCATCGCCCCCAGATATTGCCTCAACTCCTTGTAAAGGCTTTTCTTCCTATATTTTGGAATCCAGACTATGTGGTACTTACATTCCCATTTCGTATGTTTTAAACTCTCTGGCGAATTCATCGTTTGTTTCCTTATCTTTTGAACTTTAGGCGGTTCACAGATAGGGAGACTCTCGATGATTCCCGTAATTGTCAAACTTTGCGAGTCCCCCAGCAGAGCTGGGGGTTTACTTATGATTAATAAACCCAACAACCTGTGACACTGAGTATTTCGGCGGAATCGAGATGAGAATATGGACATGATCTGACATCAAATGACCTTCCTCGATCCTGCATTCTTTTTGCGATGCCAAATCTTTCAGCATCGCCCCCAGATATTGCCTCAACTCCTTGTAAAGGCTTTTCTTCCTATATTTTGGAATCCAGACTATGTGGTACTTACATTCCCATTTCGTATGTTTTAAACTCTCTGGCGAATTCATCGTTTGTTTCCTTATCTTTTGAACTTTAGGCGGTTCACAGATAGGGAGACTCTCGATGATTCCCGTAATTGTCAAACTTTGCGAGTCCCCCAGCAGAGCTGGGGGTTTACTTATGATTAATTACCAACCGAGTCCTCGGCACTGCGCTTGCGACTAAAGAATTAGGGCTTTGATTGTCCTTCGCTCAACCGCGCATTTTCGGGAAATGTCAGGTTCCACAATGCAGGATGCGCTGAGGAGTACTTCCTTCGTCTGTACATCCAACTGCACTAACAGCTTTGGCGGTTGAGATTGATTAGGTGTTTAGTCCCACAATTAAGTTCTTTATTGGGGTCTACTTTACGTTATGCGCCAAGGCTATCCGTCATGCCTTGCCTTAAGCGCGAGCAATTCATTTTCCAATTTGCCGCTGTTGCACAACCGCAACCACAATGCCACCGGCCATGACCGCCAGCGCATCGACGAGACCCGACAGCAACATCGGCAAGGCTGGAAGTTTCGACCAACCAGCCGTGACCAAATGATCGCCCAAGAACACCGCCGTGCCCAGTACGAGGCCGACTACAGCACCGTGTAGCCAGCCTGATTGTCCGCTTTTTACACGCGGCATCAGCCAGACTAAAACGATAGTGATTACCAAATACCCCAAGAGCAACGGCGCAAAGGCCAGACCGTCTGCGTCCATTCGAATATACAACCCGAACATCGGTGACACGAAGGGCTGGAGTAGACCAACCGCGAGCGCTGTCGCCACAACATTTGTGACCACGAAGCCCAGGATAAGCGAAAGAATCCACTTCATCATGACTGTCTCCCCGCGATCGCCACACCTGACTCCTCATGCCTTACCTTAAGCACGAGTAACTCCTTTTCCATTGATGCAAGGCCATTCTCCCATGCTGCGTCCGACATGCCAGGGAAACGGGTCAAGGTCCATAAAACATCGACACCACTTCCGTTTTTGATCAACCGAACCGGAAGCGGCGCACCAAAATCGGCATCTTCTGGGGATAAAAACAGGTCAAGAATACCTTGTTTTGTGTCCGCTTCGATTTTGTATCTGACGATGCCGCCCATCATCGGCACCGTTACAAGGACTTCACCGCTCTCTGTTCTTTTCGCAGCACCTGCAAAAAATTCTTTAGCCCATTCTGGGTGAGTCGCTGGATCTGCGAGATCAGTGACCACATTCTCAAATGGTGCATCAATGCTAATAGTGAGTGTCTTCGTTTGAAAAATGGGCATTATAATTTCCTCTATAGTGTCAATGAAGTTGACACTATAGAGCGTCTTGCGCAAAGTGTCAATGTGGTTTACACTTTGCCGCATGAAAAAACTCAGAACTATCCCGATGGGGCGATTGCTGCTAGAGGCCTTTAATTGGTTCGATGAAAGCTTGTTGGCCTCATTGAAAGAACAAGGTTGGCCGGAACTTAGTCACTCACAGTCAATGGTGATGGCTCATTTAGGCAAAGGTGGCATTCGTATATCGGAGTTGGCTCGACGCCTTGGTGTCTCAAGGCAGGCTGCGCAGAAGAGCGTTAAAGAGTTAGAGAGATTGAAGTTGCTAAAAACCGAGGTTGACCCAACCAACTCAAGCGCGAAGACTGTTGTTTTGACCACTCAAGGAAAAGCCAACGTTGCTGCCGCTTTGAATGCATTTTCTGAAATTGAAATACAACTATCGAGGCGCATTGGTGACTCCGATTTAACCAGTATGAGAATGACGCTTGAAAAAGACTGGGGAGCGCCAATAACTGTTAAAAAGGACGCATAACAAATCGTTCCATCGACGGGCTTTGTCATCCGGTGAACTCAAACGTTAGTCGAAAATGAGCAAACGGCTTCATCGTTTGCCCGCGCGGAACCGGCGTAATCGCATATTTTCGGGAAATGTCAGGCTCTATTGTTGCAAGACTTTCCCCGCAAAGCTGTAAAGCTGTAAAGCGGTTTCGCCGACAGGCAAACCGCCATAAACGGAGCGGATGGAGTTGATTGTTACATGGATTTGTTCATACTATGCTTAGTGGGTCGTGCTAAGATTTAGCCTGACCTAACACTCAATCCTACTATGAGGTTACTGTACGATGCACCAATTTGATGTGATTGTTGAAAAAGATTCCGAAGGATATTTTGTAGCTTCTGTTCCTGCGCTAACTGGCTGCCACACACAGGCGAAGTCGCTTGATGAGTTAATGGAACGCATCCGTGAGGCTATTGAGCTTTGTCTTGAAGTTCAAGGTGAAGTACCGGAACAGCTTGACTTCGTGGGTATTCAACGAATCTCAGTTGCCGCATGACACCTGTTCCGAGTTTGACAGGCAAAGAAATAGTGTCGGTTTTAAAGAAAGCAGGTTTTGAGATACTCCGCATTAAAGGAAGCCACCATTTTCTTCATCATCCTGATGGGCGGTCAACTGTAGTGCCGGTTCACTCTGGTGAAACTATTGGGCCGGGACTATTCGCTAAGATTCTCCGTGACTGTGATTTAAACCGTGAACAGTTTCAAAAACTTCTTTAAACAAAACAGCGTGGTTAGATTTTGCAATTTAGTCGGGTAGGTAAACGGCTTCATCGTTTGCCCGCGCAGAAGCAGAACCGGCGTAATCTCCTATTTTTGGCCCATGTCAGGCTCTATTGTTGCAAGACTCTCCCCGCAACACGGAAAGCAAATTATCCACGATGGATTTCAAGGCTAAAATATCGGGCTGGGTTTTATTAAACACCCTCAGCCCGTAAATGCCAGCAAGCAGAAACCGGGCCAATGCTTCCGGGCTTTGTTTGCTCTCAAATTCTCCGGAGGCTATATGTTCTTCCAGAACCCCCCTAAATTCCTTTTCTACCTCCCCAAACATCGCTTGCAGTCGGGAATTGATTTCCCGGTCATGAACCGGAATTTCAAGCAGGGTGTTGACCAAAAAGCAGCCTTTGCGATGTTCATCCGTAACCGAGTCGCTGACCAGCCGGTTAAAAAAGGTTTCGATGCGGACTATGGCGGCTTGGTTGGTATGTAACGTACTGAAGATCATACGTTTCATATTTTCAAAATAACCATCAATGGCCGCTAAAAAAAGCCCGCGTTTATCGCCAAATGCCGCATAAATACTGCCTGGCTGTAGTCCTGTGGCCTCGACTAGGTTTTTGATAGATGTCGCACTGTAGCCTTTTTGCCAAAAAACTCCGATGGCTTTCTGGAGCACCTCTTCACGATCAAATTCTATGGGTCTGGCCATTTCAAGCATTCCTAAAAAATTTCCAAAACTAATTATTGAACGCTAGTTCAATAAAAGCTATTCTTTAATTGTTTCTTAAATTCATCTCATAAGTGCAATCAACACTTAGCGAAAAAAAATCATAGTATAGCCGGTGGGATGCGGCAGGCAATGGCGGCAACTGCACGGACATCAATTTTGTAAGCAAACTATGGCAGGTTAAGCACGCAGTGATTACCCGCGCTTTGACGGACTTGACACGTATATTGGGTGATGCGATTGCCGGTTATGGATGCCCACCTAGAATACTAGTTTTTGCAAGCCTTCCAAGTTGACACAAGACGCTAAGGCTCAGGACTTTGGAAATCAACGGGGCAACCGCTATGCAGGTGAAAACGAACTCCGAAACTTTAGTAATAAATTTATAGTGTAATTGTTGATTGTAAGGATACCGCTTGTCGCACGACTAATAAATAGCTTATTTCATGGATCCTTTTGACGCTGTTTTGATTCCCTGATCAATTCCACGCTGTTTTACATCAATAACTTACCCTGTTTCTAAACAAAAATAATAAGAGACCGTTTATGAAAATCAATATGCCAGTTACTAACGTCGAATACTCGCTTAAAGAGAGTGATTCCATAGTATCCAAGACTGATTTAAAAGGGATGATTACCTATATCAACGAGGACTTTCTTCGCGTTAGCGGATTCACCAGAGAAGAGCTGGTCGGCGCCTCGCACAATATAGTGCGACATCCTGACATGCCGCCGGAAGCGTTTGCAGATATGTGGAAGACATTGAAAGAGAATCGCCCTTGGACCGGCATGGTAAAGAATCGCTGCAAAAACGGTGACTTTTACTGGGTGTTGGCCAATGTCACACCCTATTATGAAAATGCTCAGTTGGCCGGTTACATGTCAATGCGCAGCAAACCCAGTCGCGAACAAATCAATGCAGCAGATGCCGCCTACCGACTGTTCCAAAAAGACAAGCCCGGTAATCTGAAAATCCAGGACGGAAAAGTCGTCAAATCGATTTTTTTGGCAAAATTTAATCCCTTCAAGCGTCTCACAATCAAAAGTCGGTTAATCAATGTTATCGGTCTGTTGAGCGTATTGATGATGATCATCGGCGGCCTGGGCTTGCAGGGCATGAGCAAGGCCAATGATAGTCTTCGCACTGTGCATGAAAATCGCACGCTTCCCATGAAGCAGATTGCCTACATCCAGAAACGGCTGCTGCTTCAGCGGATGCGCATTACCTCCAGCCTAGTCACGCCAACACCCGAGGTCATTCATAACACTACAGTCGAATTGGAACAAACTATCGCGGACGTTTCCAAGATATGGGACTCGTACATGGCCTCCACGCTCACCCTTAAAGAAAAAACGCTGGCTGACAAATTCGCCGAAAACAGAAAAAACTATATCGTGCAAGGTCTGAAACCAGCCGTCGAGGCTTTGCGTGACAATGATATTGTTCTGGCAAACAGCATCATTGTGGATAAGATCAAACCTCTCTATGAATCAGTGGACGAAGGCATTGAGAATCTCATGCAAATGCAGCTGGATGGCGCCAAGCAGGAGTTTGAATTGGCGCAATCCCGGTATAACCGCACCCGCAACATCGCCATCGGCTTGATCACAATGGGCACACTGCTTGCCCTATGGCTGGGTTTTATTCTACTTCGTATTATTGTGCGCCCGCTTGACTCCGCTATCAGCCACTTTGGTCACATAGCCCAAGGCAACTATAACAACACCATAGACATTGAACGCCAGGACGAAATCGGCAAGGTGCTGGAAGCGCTTAAATCAATGCAGACCAAGCTCGGTTTCGACATTGCGGACTGCAAACTTATTGCCGATGAGAATTTACGCATCAAAATTGGCCTGGATAGCGTCAGCACCGGCGTGATGATCGCAGACAATGCATGCAACATCATTTACGTCAACAAATCAGTGGTCGATATTCTCAGCAAGGCCGAAGCGGATATTCGTAAACAGCTGCCTAAATTCTCCACCGCCAATCTGGTCGGCACCAATATTGGTGATTTCCACACAAACCCTGCGCACCAGGCACAACTTCTGTCCACCTTTAACGATGCCTATACTGTCAAAATGAATCTCGGCGGTCGATCCATGGTGGTGACCGCCAACCCGGTCATCAATGAACGGGGCCAACGTCTGGGAGCGGTGGCCGAATGGCGGGATCGCACTGTTGAAGTCGCGGTAGAGCAGGAAGTGGCTGCCATTGTGCATGGTGCAGTCATGGGTGATTTCACCCGGCGTATTGAAATGCAGGACAAAGAAGATTTCTTTAAACAACTGGGAGAAGGGCTTAACGGACTGATGGAAATCACCGAAAGCGGCATCAATGATGTGGTGCGGGTACTGGGCGCATTGTCCCGTAACGACCTGACCCAAACCATCAGCAATGACTATATCGGCAGTTTCGGACAACTCAAGGATGACGCCAATACCACGGTGGAAAAGCTCAAGGAAATTATCAATCAAATCAAAGAAGCCACTGACAACATCAACACAGAGGCTAAAGAAATCGCCTCCGGCAACAATGACTTATCGCAGCGTACCGAGGAGCAGGCCGCCAGCTTGGAAGAAACCGCCGCCAGTATGGATCAGCTGACTTCCACCGTGCAGCATAATGCTGCAAACGCCCAACAAGCTAACCGGCTTGCCGTTGACGCCTCCGATATAGCCGGCAAAGGCGTCGAAGTGGTCGGCCAAGTGGTTCGAACAATGAATGATATTAACGACTCTTCGCGCAAGATCGGCGACATTATTTCGGTCATCGACGACATTGCTTTCCAAACCAACATCCTGGCCCTGAACGCCGCCGTCGAAGCGGCGCGCGCCGGGGAGCAAGGCCGGGGCTTTGCCGTGGTCGCAGTGGAAGTGCGTAACCTCGCGCAACGCGCCGCGACAGCTGCCGGAGAAATCAAACACCTGATTGACGATTCGGTCGTTAAAGTCTCCGGCGGCACTAAATTGGTCACACAAGCCGGGCTAACTATGGAAGAGATCGTCAATTCCGTTCGCGGCGTTACCGTGATGATGTCTGAAATCAGCGCCGCCTCAGCGGAACAAACATCCGGCATTGAGCAGGTCAATCAAGCCATCGGTCAAATGGACGAAGTGACCCAGCAAAATGCCGCTCTCGTAGAACAAGCTGCCGCTGCAGCGGAATCATTGGAAGAACAGGCGCAAAACCTATCGGACACGGTAGCACAATTTAAAGTGGATGGTTACTCCCGCAATGCGTCTGGAGGTATGTCTCAAGCCGGTTCTTTTCGTGCAATGCCGCAACAAAAAGAAACGATACTGGCTAGAGCGGGAACAAATAAAAAAACGGCAGCAGTCAAACCTAAACCAGTCCTACAGCCTTCCAACGATGAATGGGAAGAGTTTTAGTTAAAAAACGCTAACCGGCTGCGGACAATATCAAATTCTCCGCAGCTATGTTTTCCTAAAAATCTCTTGAAATAAAAATACCTGAGACTGTGAGCGTGCTCGCCTGATAGGTCATTAATTGAAGAAATTTAGCCGTCTGCCCTACAGACACTTGTACATCACCAACTGATTTTTAGGTTAATGCACTTTCCGAATTTGAGCGGAAGTTGATCTCCGAGAGAACGGTAGCGGGATTGGGTTCGGCTCGTGCGCGTGGCTGGAAGAGCGGACGGCCGTCGGGAAGCTCTGTAAAGAACTGGGGATTACCCGGCAGACGTTGTATCGGCATATTTCACCCAAGGGGAAACTGCGTCCAGATGGCGTGAAACTCTTAATCCAGTGGTTAAAACCATCGGTGGCGACTTCCTTTACTGACAGCGGCTAGCCAACGGCAGATACGGTGGTATTATTGTAATATCGTCCACGTATTTCGGGTATGTCAAGTAAAGCGTCTACCAGATTCGTTTTGTATTGGGAGAGGCTTTGCCAGATAGACTGTAGCCTTCCTTTGTGTCAGGATAGGTACAAAAAAGAGGTCTTCTCTTGATGCCATGACAGACACCAACCAAACTCACTCTATTACATTTGCCTTATATTTTGTAAATCATTATGCGCCTCCCCCCGAAACACCAACGTGACGTTCTAAAAATCGGTGAATTGGCCGAAGAACTCGGCACCACTCCGAGAACGATTCGCCTGTATGAGGAACTCGGACTGATCACCCCCGACCGTACCGAGGGCGGCACCCGGCTCTATGCCAAGAAAGACTTGAAACGCATGTCTGTCGCTTTACAACTTGGGCGGGTCGGAATCGAACTGGAATCAGTGCAGAAGCTTGCCCAGACGCGGGAGCAATGTGGATCGGGCAAAGAAGCCTCAGCCGCGATGCGGCCGTTGCTGGACGATTTGCGCAAAAGAGTTCGCGGTCTGCTGAACGACCTGGAAGAACTGGATCGTGATCTGGAGCGGGCGGACATGTTGATCCGCCAATGCGAAAATTGCCAAAATCGTCCCAATCGCAAGGATTGCCCGAATTGCCCGATCAACAAGAACGTCGATTTAACCAATATCGTCCGCCTTATTTGGGATCCAAACTGTCCCTGACGGCATTGACTCTGCTTTTTCAAATCATCGATCATAGAAGTTACGCATTGACGACTGGCTGAAATTCTGGGTTTAAATGAGCCATGCTCGGCATAAAAGTACCGATAAACGAAGCGATAACGTCGTTGAACAAGTTGCGCTGCAAACCATAGCAATTGTTTATTAACGCCATAGCACTGAGTTTCTGTAGCTGGACAAATCCGCAAATCGCGGCAAAAAGATGATTTTTTATGGCCCCTTTGCTGCGAACTTGAAAATGCTCGATGTTACACACCTGCTTAATCGCACGGTGATATTGCTCAATCTGCCAGTGCCGGTCATGTTGTTCGGCAAAGGCTTTGCGATCAAAAGACGCAAGCTGATCCTCATGGGGTAACGAGCTAATATAATGGCGCAGCTGGTCTTTTAACTGCGTCCGAAATACTTTCACATGCCCGAAATTCTTGAGCCAAACAACTAAGCGGTCCTCTGGAACTTCCAGCTGTTGGACTTGCAGCCATGACCCTTTTTCCACGGAGACCAAGCGGTTGCTTTCCAGTGCAAAGAGCAATCCTAGTTGATGATTTTTTATCATTTTAAGATTGCTCACGCAGCTGTACCAACTGTCTCCCGTTACAAAAGCGGGTTCAAGCACCCAAGCCAACACTTCGGTAAGCATGTCCTGGAAATAGTCATTCTTGGTTTTGTCTTCCGCCTTGTCGTACACGCGAAAGTTAACGGGTTGGTGTTGACCGTGAATATCGGTGTAATACAGAGTAACGAGGTTGATGCCTTTAACGGTGCGATGATGCTTGCCCGACCAAAAATGACCGACAAACGCCATATACTGACTATAGGGTTTATCCAATACACTATCGTCCACGCTCAATGTGCCACCCTTTAAATTCAAGGTAAGCTTGGCTTCATTATATAAATCGCGGCCTGTATAGGTTTCCCTGTGCAAAAATCGGTTAACACTATCGTGTGAAATAGACATCACTTCCCCCAATCGAATCGACAACAACTTGACTGTTTCGGCTCGCTCAATAGAAATCCTATGTACATCGGTAAAGTACAACGGGCTGTTGAGGGGCGGCTTATTTCTCTTATCACGACTTGGCCTTCCGTTGGCTACGGTTATTTTAATCCACATATTTTACATTGCCTGTCAATGCGTAACTTCTAGATCAATGAAAAAGCAGATTATGTGTTGAATCGAACCTCAAAAACGACAAACCGGATTACTCATTGTCGTGAAGCTCAAAATCGCCGCGTACTATCGCAGACACCCATTCCGCCGTTTTTTCAAAGTTGCCTAACGGAAAAAAATGGCAACTAGCAAAAAGAGTATGCTTAAATTCTACGGAATGTCTTGCCAATGAACGGACAAGTCGATCTGGGGTTGTCGAAGCCGCTATCTTAAGCATTTTCGCAGGCTGTTTTGCCAAAACCTCGATAGAAGCGCCTACCCCGCAATAACGAGCTTGTCGAATCAGACTCGCCAGGCTGGCAACGCCATGAAATCCTACCCGAACCGGCATGTGAACGCCGCATCGTAGCAACTGTCTTTCCCATTCAGCCATAGCAGTAAAATCGAAGAAAAACTGCGTGACCAGAGAGGTCGTCAGTTGTTTTTGTTCCCCGTAGGTCTGTTTTTCCAGCAACACCTCCATGAGTTCGTGATTACTGATGACGGGATGCCCTTCAGGATGTCCGGCAAAACGTAAATCCTCGATACCATTGTCTTCCAAAACACCGCTCTTAACCAACTCCATAGACGAAGCCAAGGAACCCACCGGTTTATCGTAATTCCCGCCCGCGATAATCAGTGCTGCACTGACTTGAGCCTCCAAGCTTAATCTACGAAGCCAGCGATCAAGTATTTCAACACTGGGAATTGCGCGTGCGGCGATGTGCGGAACCGGAATCATTCCCTCATCCCGTAAACGCTTGGCAAGGTCGACAACATCATTAGGCTTGGTGCTGGGTGTCGCTACAATGTAGACCTCGGTTCCACGGGGCAAATGGTCTCTAAAGTTACCCATCCTTGCAGCCTCCTTAATGGTGATTTCGATACTGAATCCAGATAACAGTGATTGGAGAGTTGTGTTGTCAAAGATTCTATCGGAATCATCGGCGGCGTAGATAAGTGCGTCATTGGTGGTCATAGTTATCTCTCTGATTGCGTGAATGGTGTCTCTTAAACTTCATAACGAGGTGATCGATGATTGCTTGCAAAATCTAACGTTAACGTTATATTATTATGACGCGTCCGGAACGCAATAACAATATCTATAACTATGCAGAGGACTATCGGTATGAAGCCACAACGAAAAAAAGTCACCATCAAGACGCTGGGCGAAAAAATTGCTAGAGGCGAGAAAATCATCGGCATGGAGTGCCATGACACGCCGAGCGCGATGATGGGAGAGGAATTGGGCATGGATCTGTTATGCGTCGGCAGTCCTGGACCCATGGCGTTGTTCGGACACAAGAGCATGAACACGGTGGAATTTAAGGAACAGCTCTATTTTCTGGAAGCCGTGCTTCGGGGGGCTAGTACACCGTTCATTTGCTGCAATATGCCCAACACCACGGCTTGTGTTTCCAAAGCCGACGCCGTCCGCAATGCCTCGGAAATCCAGCGTCGCGGCGCTGATGGCGTGCATATTGAGCCGCACCATAAAACCGTAAAAATGGTGGAAGCGATTGTCGGTGCAGGGATTCCGGTCGTTGGGCATTTTGGCGTTCAAGGCGAACGCTGGTCGCAAGTAGGCAGTTATCTACCCAGAGGGCGGACGGCAAAAGATTCTGCCGATATTGTCAAACTCATTAGGAGCTGTATCGATGCCGGTATTAGCACCGTATTGCTTGAACATGCTTCTGAAGAACTCACCAAATGGTGTTATGAAAACCTGTCCGTTCCGGTTGCCAGCTTAGGTTCCGGCCCTTATGCGCATGGGATTTTTCATGTTTCATCGGACATCATCGGTTGCTCCGTTTTTCCTACGCCACCCAAGCGGGTTCCATTCGGTAATGTTTGGCAAAACATGAAGGATGCTTATACCGCGTATTATGAAGCCGTCCAGTCAGGAGCCTATCCGCGTGTTGAAGAATCCCATCACATGCATGAGGGGGAGTTTGAAAAATTCCTGGATTTGGTAGACAAGCCTTAGTTTCCAGGACTAGGCCTAGCCATCCTCGACGGAAAATTCTCAGGAAACAGGCTTTCAAAACCGGGAATGTATAGCACCTCCCTGATGACTTGTCTCGCAGCTTATCGGGGAGTTGCCCGAAATAAAACAACGCCATCTTTTATTGAGCGTATTTGGAGAAATTTTACAGTGACAACACCCACCGAATCGAAGCGTCAATACGTCCTGACTGCATGCTGCCCAGGGATGGTTGGAACAACCGCCAAAATATCCGGATTTCTTGCCGGACGGCACTGCTACATCACCGATATGCAGCAGTTCGATGACATTTTGTCGAACCGTTTTTTCATCCGCTGCACCTTTTCACGCGATACTGAACTCTCGCCTACACTCGACGCTCTGCGCCTTGAGTTCACCGAACCGGCAAGCGAGGAAGGCATGGAATGGGCAATACACGATGATCGGACGCGTACACGCGTGCTTATCATGGTATCAAAATTCGATCACTGCTTGAATGACCTGCTCTACCGCCACCGCATCGGCGAATTAAAAATGGATGTGACCGCAGTGGTTTCCAATCACCCGGACCTTCGTAAGCTGGTTGAATGGCACAATATTCCCTATCATTACCTGCCAATTACAGCAGAAACAAAGGCCGCTCAGGAAACCCAACTAAAAAGGATAATTGACGAGTCAAAAAGCGATCTGGTTGTCCTGGCCCGCTATATGCAGGTTTTGTCAGACGATCTGTGCCGCTATCTGCAAGGTCGTGCGATCAATATTCACCATTCTTTCCTGCCCGGTTTCAAGGGTGCCAAGCCCTATCATCAAGCGCATAATCGAGGCGTCAAACTGATTGGCGCTACCGCCCATTACGTGACAGCCGATCTTGACGAGGGCCCCATAATCGAACAGGTCGTTGAACGCGTCGATCACACCTACACACCTGAGAGAATGGTCGCCGCCGGACGCGACTCGGAATGTGCGGCGTTGTCGCGGGCAGTTTGCGCACATGTCGAGCATCGTATTTTCATCAACGGCGAAAAGACCGTGGTCTTCCGCTGATCTTGTTCACCGCCGTGGGAAAGAAAAATAATTTTGGCGATTAATGCCGAAGCGCCGCGAAACGTTCGGCCGATTCCACCGTGTTACCCAGCAGCATGGTTACCGTCATCGGGCCGACGCCGCCGGGAACAGGCGTAATGTAGGATGCTTTTTGCCGCACCCCTTCAAAATCGACATCGCCGATCAGGCTGCCGTCGGGTAGTCGATTAATACCGACGTCAATGACTACAGCACCGGTCTTGACCATTTCCGGCAGAATCAGATTAGGCTTACCCGCCGCGACTATTAAAATGTCGGCGAGCACTGTGAATTGAGCCAAGTCACATGTTTTAGCATGACAGATGCAGACCGTTGCATCACGTTGCAACAACATTAGCGCCATCGGTTTGCCGACGATATTACTGGCGCCGACCACGACCACGTTCTGTCCCGCCACCTCAATACTTTCCGACTCAAGCAAGCGCTGCACACCGTAAGGGGTGCAAGGCGGGAAAACAGTATTACCTGAAATCAAGCCGCCAACATTGTAGAGATGGAAGCCGTCGACATCTTTTTCCTGATTGATTGCATCGAGAATCAGCCTCAAATCGAAATGGGGAGGCAACGGTAACTGCACAAGGATGCCGTGGATAGCGGGATCGACATTCAACTGATGAATGTGTCTCAAAACCTCATCCTGGGGCGTATTGACGGCGAACTCGCTGAGCAGTGAATAAATACCGACTTCTGCACAAGCATTGGTCTTATTGCGTACATAAGCTCGCGAAGCGGGGTTATCACCGACCAGAATAACCGCCAATCCCGGCCGTAAACCGGCTTCAATCAGGCTATCTGTTCGGCGTTTGAATGCCTGTCGTACAGTTGCCGCAAGGGCCTTGCCATCAATAACTTTTGCAGCCATTTTTTATCCTAAACTTTATAGCTAAATCTTGTTCGTGCAGTCATTCGCCCGGTAGTTAGCAATTCAACACCTTGGCAGCAAGTTCTGTACCGATGACTCGGGCTCTGATCTTGGCAAAGGCGGTATCCCGCCCGGTCGATGTGTCGTCTTCGAAAGGCGAGAAGCCGCAGTCGTCAGTGCTGCCGAGCTGATCCACGGGAATGTATTCGGCGGCGCGCAATATGCGATCCCGCACCAATTCCGGCTCTTCCACTTCGGGATTCAGCACATCGATAACGCCAACAAAGACCCGTTGGTTGGGGCGAATATGTTCCTTGATGACGGTCAACACATGCTCAGGATTCTTTTCGCTGGCCATCTGCATGTAGATATTGCCTGCCTTGAGCTGGAACAGGCTCGGTAGAAGATCGGCGTAATCCACCTCGGCGCTGTGGGTGGAATCGTGGTCGCCGCCGGGACAGGTATGCACGCCTATGCGCTGGCGCTGTTCCGGGGTGAAATGCTCCAGTACCCGGTTGTTCAGCTCGATAAACTGCCGAAGCAGTTGCTTGGACGGATCGAGTTTGACCGACAAGCGCCCTTCGGTGAAATCAATTTGCACATGGTGTACGCCTTGATCCAAACAGCCGCGAATATCCGCCACCGTTTCCCGGATCAAGTCATCGATGAAAGCTTCCCGTGAGTAGCCGACTATTCCTTCCTGTGGATAAAGCAGGCTTAAGGCGGAAGCCGAAATGACCGCTTGCTTGAGAGGACGCGTCGTGTAACGTTTAGCGGCCTGCACAAACGCGCCGGCATAGATGCCGTATCGAAACGGCCCTACGGTTAACTTGGGTAATTGCCGAGTATGGCCGTCGGCAAAAGGAATCACGATGCCATCCTGAGCAATATTGTTCAAACCTTGTAACGGGTAAGTGGCGAAGCTTGATTTGGTCTGTTCTCCATCGGAGATTACCGGCGAACCCGTGGCTTCGAAACGTTGGATAGTGTCGCGTAAGGCTTCGTCGTAACAGGCATCGAGTCGTTCCCGAGATAGATGTCCCGCCCGGAATTCCCTGAGTGCATCGAGCAATTGCGGAGGACGAGGAATACTGCCAATGGATTCGGTAGGTATGGACATGTTGTGCTCCTGTGTGGAATTAAGGTTTGGTGCTTCATGAGGCTAGTCGAAACATCTTATCTTCAAGCGGATGGCTTGTTTTGCGAGTCGATCAGTCGTGGGTTAATCGTTGTTAATGCGCCATAGGTTGCTACAAGAAAAGGAACCGCATAAGTCAGCAGTGTCTTGGTAATATTGAGGTGTTCATCGCCATGAAAATCCAAAAAGAGGGAACCGAGTATGGCTTGCGGCTGATGAATCAAGTTCAGCACGGTTCCGACTATAAAGGCGACTCTGAAAGAACGACGGTATATGCCCAATTGAATAGCCATGCGATGAATACGAAGTAAATTCGGCAGACGGCTTTTATCAGTGCAATGAAAGCAAAAAAATTTTAACCTCATGAACAAGCCTCTTGTTAAAAAGTTCATTAAATATTCCGTGCTGCGAGAAAAGTAAATGGCTCTAGCTATTTAGAAAAAGACAAATTATTTCCTTTATCTAAATATACCATTAAGGTTAGATTATGACAAGTCCTGTGCATGTCTTCAAAAAGCACCTGTGCGAGATTTTGAAGTTCAATTGAGCGTGCAAAATCAAAAATTGTTTTGGAGATGTTCCTAACAAAATTGAGTTCGCTCTATCGCTACAATATAGGCATCAGCCGGAATCTAGAACAAGCAATGGATCGAAATGACCTACTCATAATCATTACGAGTAAGTATATTGCCGCCCTATCCTGATGCTGCTAACTAAAGACATCTTAATATAGTGCAACCAGCTTCTGATCTTCCGTGCAGTTGTATTCTGAAAATGACACTAATTAACGCTCAAAAAACGGTAAATTCTTGTCACTTAAATCCGTAAAATAAACTATGTGTCGCTTCCGACCAAATTCTTGATCTTGATGCCGACATAGCCTTTTAGTCAGAACATACCTGATGGCTTTCTGGAGTACTTCTTCACGATCAAATTCTATTGGCTTGTCCCATGTCGCACATTCATGAAAAATTCTAAAACTACTTATTGAACATTCATTCAACAAAAGCTATGCTTTAATAGTTTTTGAATTAAGATTCAATAATTATTCATTTTCTCCATTACACAAGGAACACACCATGCCACATTGCTATCAATCCATAGTCGTTAATGCCCCCGTCGATAAAGTATGGGACGCCATCAAAAATTTCCATGATATGTCATGGGCTGCCAATGTCATTGAAAAATGTGAGGCTGTTGGCGAGAAATCGGGCACCGAGGCCGGTGCCAAAAGAATTTTGAACGATGCCTTTCATGAAACGCTATTAGAATGTAACGACCAAGAGCACAGAGTCAGATATTCAATTGACGAAGGCCCTTCTCCAGTCTCATCCGCTGAAGTCAGTCATTACATTGGCAACCTGCATCTGATCCCGGTTACCTTAAATAATTCGACGTTTGTCGAATGGGGTTCAACCTGGGATTCTGTCAGTGAAGACGCAGCAGAGTTTTGCCATCAAATCTACGTGGCTTTATTGAGAGAATTAGCCCAAAAATTTGAATCAAAATGATGCTAGTCAGGATATGCACTGCATAACCTGACTAGCCATGCCATTAAGTTAAACCGTCATACCAGCAAGCGAGGGTTGGCCGGTATTCAGTACACAGGGATGTTTTTGGAGTTTGCCATCCTTTGGCCTCTGGATACCGGAAATCCCTGCCGGAACGACGAGTTTTTCCTTAACTTAACGGAACTGCCTGATTGCTACCCCCATCAAGGAACACTCATGACCAACCAAAATAAATTATTACCCATCGCCTTATTCGGTTTAAGAATCAGCGTATTTTTAGTGATGTTTATGTGGACCATCGATAAATTCATCAACCCTGCGCATGCCGGCAAGATCTATGAAAAATTCTATTTTATAACCGGTCTGGAAGGGTCGGTGATGCTCATTATATTGGCAGTCGTCGAACTGGTTATATTGGTCGCATTCCTGACAGGTTTGTATAAAAAATTCAGCTACGGCTTTGTGCTGGTTATCCATGCCGTGTCTACGCTGTCCTCTTTCAGGCAATATCTGTCACCATTTGAGGGCCCCCATCTTTTGTTCTTTGCCGCCTGGCCGATGCTGGCGGCTTGCGTTGCCCTGTTTCTGCTGAGAGATGAAGATGTCATGCTGACTTTTCGCAAACCGGTTCGGAACAATTAATGCCGCGTGCTAATCAGGAAGGCGTTATCTACTTGCCTTAAAGAAAAACAAGTGACCTCACTGCGTTTAAGCGGCATTACCGCATGCGTGTTCGACGCATACGGGACGCTATTTGACTTTACCAGCGCTGCCGCTCAGGAAAAGAGCGCGCTCGGAGACCAGTGGCTGGCGCTATCCGACCTTTGGCGTACCAAGCAGCTTCAATACACCTGGCTGCGCAGCCTGATGGGAAAGCATGCGGACTTCTGGCAAGTAACCGGAGATGCCCTTGATTTCGCCATGACCAGCCTCAAGATCGAAGACCCGACATTACGCGACCGCTTGATGTCGCTTTACCTGAAGCTCTGTGCATACCCTGAGGTAAAAGATACGCTGACACAGCTGAAGGCTCACGGCATGAAGCTTGCCACCCTTTCCAACGGGGAACCCAAAATGCTGAAGGCGGCGATCGAAAATTCCGGAATTGCCGGTCTTCTTGATGCGGTGCTGTCGGCCGAGGAAGTGGGAATCTACAAGCCTCACCCAAACGTCTATCGACTCGCCACCGATCGGTTGGGGGTGAAAGCGAATCAAATTTGCTTCGTCTCGTCGAATGCCTGGGATGCCCATGCCGCCAAGGCTTTCGGATTTCGCGTGGTCTGGTGCAACCGCTTTGGACAGGCTCCAGAACACATCCCCTCGCCGCCCGACGGAGAGATCACCACCTTGGCTTCTCTGCCCGCTATCGTCGGGATGGCTTAGATCCGGGTAAGTGATCAAAAGTTTCTTAATATTTTTCCCATTCGCCGGAGCGGCTTTAGCCGCGCGGTCACCATCCACAACCGCGGCGTTGCATTCCTTACAATTTATTTTGCAATGGTTCAAAAAAGAACGAACCAAACTGACCTGGTCATTGACTCGGTTTACAAAGAAGTCGTTTTTATTTCGACCATAGGCAATCAAAAACGGCTGATTAGGAGGCTGCTTGCCCCCTTCAATATCAATGCGTACCTCTACCTTCAATAAGTTCGCGGTGACTGAAAACAGCATCCGCAATAAATTCAGAAAAAACTCGCAATCGCGCAGTCGTCCGCATATCGGTGTGTGTCAGCAGCCAAAGATTGGAAGTAGGGTTGGATGTGCCAGGTGGCAGGCGCTGTAGGGTCGGTTCAGGATCACCCAAAAAACACGGGAGCATGGCGATCCCCATACCTGATTTAACCGCTTCAAATTGCAACAGTAGACTTTCAAATACACCTTTTGCCGGTATGTGCGGGTAAGCACTGGTTTTAACCCACGACGGATAGTCCTCTTGCCTACAATAGCCAATCCAGCGCATGGCGGTATCGGTGTTGAGGTCATGCTGTTGCAAATAATCCACTGCCCCGTAGGGCGCAAAGTGTAGCGCAACCAAGCGTTTGCCAATCAAATGCTCAGGTGGGTTATTGGTGCAGCGCAGGGCAATATCCGCCTCCCTTTTCCCCAGGTCCAACGGCTCGTAAGAGATGGATACTTCGAGGGAAATCTCAGGATACAGTTTGGTGAACTCGGTCAGGTGCGGCATCAACAAATGCGTACACAACACATCAAATAGGGTCAACTTGATACTACCGCTGAGTTGCTGGTCCCGTCCCACGATGCGCCGCTCCAGACTGTGTATTTCATTTTCTATCTGCTCGGCGGAGATTAATACCTCCTCGCCAGCAGCGGTAAGGGCATAGCCAATAGACGAACGTTCAAACAACCGCACGCCCAACCGTTTCTCAAAGGCTTCAATCCGCCGCGCCACCGTCGAATGGCTGATGCCGAGCTTGTCCGAAGCCGCACGCACTGATCCGTGGCGGCTTAGCGCCAGAAAATGCTTAATGTCATCCCAATCTAAGGTGTTCATTGTGTATTCAAAATAGGCGATTGGTTAAGAGGCATTAAAGCCTAGTGGCAATAATGGTTCTGGTCAATTAACTTTGTGTAACATTTTTGCACATATCCGCGTCATTTACTTGCATTCAAATTCATAAATAAAACAGTTAGGATGACATCTAATATTTAATTCACTATTTAAGCCTAACCAGGAACACCTTATGACCACAGATTTATTCACCCCCATCAAGCTTGGCGGCCTTGAACTGAACAACCGCATCGTTATGGCACCGCTTACGCGCGGACGAGCGGGTGACGGCAATGTGCCGCAAGACATGAACGCTGAATATTACCGACAACGTGCCTCGGCAGGGCTGATTATCGCTGAAGCCACCGCAATTTCCGAGATGGCTTATGGTTATGCCGCCATTCCTGGTATCCACTCGGCGGCCCAGATAGCCGGTTGGCAAAAAGTCACCCATGCAGTTCATGCCAAAGGCGGCAAAATCGTCCTGCAATTATGGCACGTAGGCCGCGTTTCGCATCCCTCATTACTGCCTAACAATGCCTTGCCCGTTGCGCCTGTTGCCATCAAACCCGTTGGTCAAGTGTTCACCCCGCAAGGGATGCAAGATTTTGTTACGCCACGCGCACTGACAATTGAAGAGATTGCCGATGTGGTAGCACAATTCGCCCACGCTGCCCAAAACGGGCTTAAAGCTGGCTTTGACGGTGTGGAGATACATGCTGCGAATGGTTATTTGTTAGACCAGTTCTTGCGTGACAGCACGAATACACGCACCGACGGTTACGGCGGCTATGAAACTAATCGCGCAAGACTGCTACTGGAAGTCGTACAGGCGGTAGTGACCGTAGTTGGTGCTGATCGTGTCGGGGTGCGGATTTCGCCGATCAATCCCTACAATGACATTAGCGATTCCGATCCACAAACCTTATTCAACCACGTCGCCAAGGTCTTAAGCCCTTTCGGTTTGGCCTATTTGCATGTGGTGGAAGGCGCTATGGGCGGCACAGTTTTACCCGAATTTGATTTCATCGCACTCCGCAAGCATTTTGCGGGCGCTTACATGGCTAATTTCGGTTATGGCAAAGCCAGTGCCAATGCAGCACTGGCTAATAACAGGGCGGACTGCGTGGCGTTTGGCGTACCTTTTATTGCAAATCCAGATTTGACAGAACGCTTTGCAAGCGATGCACCGCTGAATATTGCCGATCAAAATACTTTTTACGGTGGTTCAGAGGCAGGTTATACCGATTATCCGGCGCTGAATGAAATACGCATATAAAAAGAACTTTAAAACTAAAAGCGTTACGACAATTTAATTTTTAATAGGAAAAAAAATGAACCACAAAGCAGCAATTAAATTAGCGCCCAAAACTTTAGAAAATGCCGCCAGCGGCGCGAAAGAAGTGCTTGAAACTACCCAATCAAAATTAGGGTTTATCCCAAACCTTTACACAAACATGGCTAACTCGCCGGGGGCGCTTTCGACATACGCTTTGGGTTATGGGCAATTTAGGGAGCGTTCTGGATTTACGCCAGCCGAGCAAGAAATCGTTTTTTTAACAATCAGCAAAGAAAATGGCTGCGGCTATTGTGTGGCGGCGCACTCAATGATTGCCGAAAAAATGTCTGATACTCCATCGCAAGCTTGGAATGCTATTCGTCATGGCGAAATCATCGAAGACCCAAAACTTGCGGCACTTTCGATCTTTACCCGTAGGCTTTTTCAATCTCGTGGCCTTCCCATTGATGCTGAAGTCAAAGAATTTCTGCAAGCGGGATATAAAGAGGCGCAAATCCTGGAAATCGTGCTGGCAATTTCGGTGAAAACGATCAGTAATTACACGAATCATTTGTTCAATACACCCATTGATTCAGTTTTTGCAAACTATGCCTTGAATGAAGGTAAGTAATCAAATGATGAATCAAACAAACAAGTTTAAACGATATGGCAGTTGGGCACTCGTCACGGGAACCTCATCAGGCATCGGTCTGGAATTTGCGCGGCAACTCGCATCCCAAGGCATGAATCTGGTGCTGGTGGCACGGCGGGGCGATATATTGTCAGCACTTGCCCAGGATTTTACACGCGAATTCACGGTGGAAGTCAAAACTATCAGCCAGGATCTGACGGAGGATGGCGCTGTCGAGAAACTCTTTCAAGAACTTTCTGGCATCGAGATCGGCCTCGTAGTCATGAGCGCTGGCATGGAAGCGACTGGTCATTTCACAAAGGTCAGTCTGGATCGCCATATCCAATTGGAACGGCTCAACATCGACGTCCCAATGCGTATGGCGCGGTTGTTCGGCGAAGCCATGGTAAACCGTCAACGGGGTGCGCTGATCTTTGTCTCCAGCTTGTTTGGCTATCAAGGCGTTCCAATCGTTGCCAACTATGCTGCATCCAAGGCCTACATCTTATCTCTTGGCGAGGCGCTGAATGTTGAGATGAAACCGCACGGCGTTGATGTGCTTGTGCTTTCGCCTGGACTTACCGATACCGACATGCCCGCCCAAATGCCGATCAATTTCGGCAAAATGCCTATTACAACATCATCTCCCAAGGCGGTTGTGCGCGTAGCACTGCGTTCGCTTGGCAAAAAAGCAACCGTGGTGCCAGGCTTTATCAACAAATTTTACGCATGGGAAAATAGGCTCATCCCACGAAGTTGGCCTGTGAAGTTGTTCGGCTTTTTAATAAAAAACGCGTTCGACAAGATCCGCAGAGACGAATTGCTTCATGTGAAAACGGGCCGGTAACACATTTTTTTTACATTCTACTTGCTTGCTAAATCCGGTAAAAGTTTGTAACGAACCTCAAAAGTACAAATGAGTTAATCTACCCAAGGAGTTAATAAAGTGAACTATTTACGTTTTATTGTGCCAATCGCCCTGACAATTGCAACCACAATTATGGCTGGATCAGCTTACGCTGATAGCGAGTTCCGAGTTGATGAATTGACTGCAAAGGACTCAGAGCGTGCCTTGCCCCATCGCCGCTATATCGATGTCTCCCGTTATCTTACCAACGAACGCCTGAAGTTCAATTTAGAAACGAATCCTGGTGGCATTTTCGTGTCAGGCGACGCAGATCTAAGCACCTATTCGGATTCGCCTGCGCGGCGCGAACTCATATCGCTTAATGCGCACGAAGTTGAATCGGTGATAAGTTACTACGAGCTAGGCGATCCGAACGCCGACCCTATCGTGCTATTTCATGGCATTCCCGCTTCGGCTTACGAATGGCGCATGATCATGCCAACATTGGCCAAGATGGGCCGGGTCATCGCATTCGACCAGATCGGTCAGGGAAGATCATCCAAACACAAGTCACTCACCTACACTTGGAAGCAGCAACTCGCCTATACCGAAGCGTTTTTCAAAGCGCTGGGACTGGATAAGAAGAGAATCACCATTGTTGCCACTGATACTGGCGGCAGCCTAGGATTTGCATTTGCGGCTCGGCATCCACAGCAAATCAAGGGACTGGCTTTCTTCGAAACTGTACTTGGCCCAGTACCGTCATTTTCCGTCATGCCTATTCAGGCGCAACAATTCCGCAGTCCTGAAGGTTACCGGAGGATCATCGATGAAAACGCCTTCACCGAAAACCTGATCATTCATTCGGCAGAGATAGTTCCGCCCAATGACCGGCCATTCACTATCAACCCTTTCACACCAGATGCCATACGCGCCTATCAACGCCCGTATAAGAAAAAAGACAATCGCCGGGTGTTAGCGCAATGGGTTAGAGAGATACCGATCATGGATGGCAGTCCAGATGGATTTGGTAACACCAATATTGCGCTATGGAGCCAATTTGCTGGGTATCTGATGACCAGTACCGTTCCGAAACTGTTTATTTATGCTTCGCCTGGTGTTCTCAATACCGATCCAACCGTTCAATTTGTCCTCACAAACTACAATCGCAACAATTCACTGACTGCTATAAACCTCGGACTTGGCTTTCATTTCCTGCATGAAGACAACCCCGACCAAGTTGGCTATGAAATTGCCGATTGGTATCAACGATTGCGATAGGGAATGGTGCTGACCGTGCGCTGGGTATCAATCAGGGTCATGGGTTGCCGATGGGCATGCAAATGATGGTTATGACAGTGAAACGGTGCTGCAGACCGTGATTATCACTAGCCGTAATGACAAAATTATTTGTAAAGTATGAACACTCAGACGCATATTTTGATCGGCCTTGCCGTCGCCGGAAAACACGGTGACGGCAAAATTAATGCGGCGGCGGCGTTGGGCGGCTTTATACCTGATCTTGTACTGTATAGCCTAGTGCTGTGGGAGTATTTTGTTTTGGGACACGATCTTAAGACCATCTTCGACGTGTCCTATTTTACACCTTTGTGGCAAACGCTGGTTAGCTTAGGGCATTCTTTTCCCCTGTGGGGCATGATGCTAGCTCTGTCCGCAGTCATTAAAAGTCTTGTATTAAAGGTTTTCTGCCGGGCCGGCCTAGCGCACCTGCTGTTTGATTTCCCTTTCCATCACGACGATGCGCATATGCAGTTCTGGCCGATGTCGGACTGGCGCTTTGAAAGTCCTGTTTCATACTGGGATTACGCGCATTACGGCAATATCGTCAGTATTCTGGAGGCAATCTGTCTTATAGCTCTGGCTGTATATTTGTGGTGTCTACACAAAAATGTGTCAATAAGAATTTTGGTTGCGGTTCTGGTGCTGTCACTGTTTTTGATGCATGTATTTTATATGCTGACCTTTGGAAGTGTATAAAAATTTGGCAGGTTGAAACTTTCCGGTTCATAGCTGCGAATGAAGGCAACGAGAAAGTTGTATAAAGGGCGGTTGAATGCGGGTGATCCCATTCAACAATCATCCCCGCGCCACCAATCCGCTGTGCAGCGTGGGGCTGCAACTCGACCCACGCATCTACCCCGTCCGCACCGATCTGACGCCGGAGGAAGAGTTCTACGCTTTTATAGAACAATTCCCGGACATGCGCGAACAGTTCAAGGCCGCTCGTGCCGTGCAAGTCTGGAACCGCACCGATCGATTGCAATACTCGGCACAGCATGTTGTCGGCGACCGTTTTGCCTTATTGGCGCACGCAGTTGGCTTTATTGATCCGCTGTATTCCAAAGGTTTGTATGTTACCCACATGAGTGTCATGGTAGTAGCGGATTTGATCCTGAATGCCCACCAGACAGGGGATTATTCGGCGGCGGCTTTCGCATCGCTGGAACAGGTCACTCTGCGCTACATGGGCATGCATGACCGCTTGGTGGCGAACTCCTTCAAGTCCTGGGGACATTACAAACTCTGGTCTGTGTATGCCGTCCTGTGGCTGCAAGGCGCGTACCTTGAATATCTCAAGCTGACCGTCACGCGTCTGCGCGCCAAAGACCGCGCCGACTATCTGGCGCAATTGACCGGGTTGAAACTGGCGGGCGGCGGTTTTTTACCATTTTTTACACTACAAGAAAAAGTGGATGCGCTTATTGAACAAGTAAACCCTGACGATGAAGCAGATGTTGACCGCACCGTGGCGGAAATCCGCAATCTCTATGCCGCCTACCCTTGGATGCCTTCGGCCTTTCGCGACCTGCTGAACGGCAAGAACACCCTGCCCAATAACAAGCTGCGGGGCAATCTGTTCAATCAGAGCGACGGATTTCTGGGCAATGGTATTTATCGAGAGCATTTTTTCGGAGACAAAACCATGCTCGACCTGATCCTGAAGGCCGTGAGAGAACAGGCGCGTTACTCCGTCCCGGCCTTAAGCCGGCAGCAACGCTCCCGCGCTCGCCTGTCCTGGGAACCTGCCACGCTTACTTGAGTTTCCAGCCCTTCCAATAAGAATAAACCGCCGGAAAAACGATAAGCACCATAAGCAATGCGGAGATGATTCCACCCACCATCGGCGCGGCGATCCGTTTCATCACATCCGCGCCGGTCCCTGTATTCCACAGGATAGGGGCCAGGCCTATCAACATCGTCATGCCGGTCATCAGCTTTGGCCGTATGCGGCGTATAGCGCCTTCAACAATCGCTTCAGTGAGATCCTGCCTGGACTGTAAGCGGTTTTCCGCGCTACGCTGTCGATAGCTCAAGTCCATATAGAGTATCATCAGTACGCCCATCTCGGCATCGAGTCCGGCAAGCGCAATCATGCCAACCCAGACCGCGATGCTCATATTGTAATCAAGTAAATACAAAAGCCACACGGCGCCGATGAGTGAAAACGGAATAGTCAACAGGATAATCAAGGCTTCGCCGATTGAGCCGTGGTTCAGGTACAGCATCAGGAACACTATCACCAGGGTTAAAGGCACCAGCACCTTGAGTTTGGCCTTGGCCCGCTCAAAGTATTTGAACTGCCCGGCCCATTCCACCCTGACGCCTTGCGGGATAGCCGCCTTTTCATGGACCACCTGCCGCGCCAGATCGACATAATCGGCGATGCCTTTGCCCTTGACATCCACCAGGACAAAGGAAACCATAAAACCGTCTTCATTGCGCAGCATAGGCGGTCCGGTAATAAATTTAAGCTCGGCCAGCTGGCTGATGGGGATTTGCGCACCGCCGGGTGTCGGCACCAATACCCGACTCAAGGCTTCAGGGTCATCGCGAAACTCACGGGCATAGCGCAGGTTGATGGCGTAGCGTTCCCGTCCTTCGATAGTCTGGGAAACAGTCAGTCCGCCAACGGCAGCCGTGAGCACCTCTTCCACATCATCGACGGTTAATCCATAACGGGCGATTTTGTCCCTGTCAATATTGAAATCGATAAAGTTCCCACCGGTCAGGCGTTCGGTGAAGGCGCTGCGGGTAAAGGGACGGGTGCGTTCATCATCCTGAAGTGCGTGTTCGATGCGCACAGCGGCGGTCTCAATCGTTGCCAGGTCATCGCCGAAAACCTTAATGCCGAGACTGGAACGAATGCCGGTTGCCAGCATCTCGGTACGGGTCTGGATGGGCATCCACCAGATATTGGGCATACCGGGATAACGCATTTTTTCGTCCATTTCAGCAATCAGGTCATCCCAGCTCATGCCCTTGCGCCACTGATCCATCGGTTTCAAGGTAATGATGGTTTCTACCATCGACAAGGGTGCCGAATCGGTGGGACTGCTGGAACGGCCAATCTTGCCGAACACCCGTTCCACTTCCGGAAAGGTCTTAAGCTGTCTATCCATGGACTGGATAACTTTTCCCGCTTCGGTAACGGACATACCCGGCAGCGCTGTGGGCATATACAGAATACTGCCTTCGTTGAGCGGCGGCATGAACTCATTGCCCAGCTTTTGGAAAACCGGAATGGTCAGCAGCAGAGACAGTACCGAAATCCCGATCACCCAAGCACGAAAACGTAGCGCAAACCGGACTACCGGCGTATACCAGGCAACCAGCGTCCGGTTTAGCAGGCTGGTATCGCTGCGTATTCTGCCACGAATCAAGAGTACCGCCAGCGCAGGTGTCAAGGTAATGGCCAGCACGGCAGCAAACCCCATGGAATAGGTTTTGGTGAACGCCAATGGTTTGAAAAGCCTGCCTTCCGTGCCTTCCAGCGCAAATACCGGCAAAAAGGAGAAAGTAATAATCAGCAAGGCGAAGAATATGCTCGGCCCCACTTCCTGCATGGCCTGAATAATCACTTCGCGGCGGTTGGCATTGTCACCCTCGCTTTCCAGCCGTTTATGGATGTTCTCGATGATTGTGATAGCCGCATCGACCATAGCGCCGATAGCCACGGCAATACCGCCCAGTGACATGATATTGGCGGTCATGTGTTGTGCCGATAGAGGGATGAAGGCCAGCAAAATGGCGATGGGCAAGGTCAGAATGGCGATCAGGGAGGAACGAAAATGCAATAAAAACGCCATGATCACCAATGAGACGACGATCATCTCTTCAATCAAGGTATCCTTAAGCGTTGCTATCGCCCGTTCGATCAAATCCGAGCGGTCGTATGTAGTGACGATCTCAACCCCTTGCGGCAAAGACTTTTTAATCTCATCGAGACGTTGTTTAACCCGTTCGATGACATTGAGTGCGTCTTCGCCGTAGCGCATGATGACAATACCGCCAACCGTTTCACCTTCACCGTCCAGATCCACCAGTCCTTGTTGCAATGCAGGGCCAAGACTGACTTTCGCTACATTACCGACAGTGACTGGAACACCCGTTTTGCTTGCACCCAGGGCTATGCGTTCGAGGTCGGAAGCTGTGTGGATATAACCGCGCCCACGGATAAAATGCTCATGACCTGCAATCTCCAGCACCCGTCCGCCGACATCATTATTGGAGCGGCGGATGGCCTGTATGACCTGGTTTAAAGAAATGCCGTAGGCCGCCAACTTATTGGGATCCACGGTGACCTGATATTCCTTCTCAAAGCCCCCTATGGCGGCGACTTCCGCCACGCCTTCAACCGACTCCAGCCAATAACGCAGTTTAAAGTCCTGCAGGCTTCGAAGCTGCGCCAGGTTATTATGTCCGGATTTATCGACCAGCGCATATTCAAAGACCCAGCCAACGCCGGTGGCATCCGGCCCTAGCGTAGGCCGCACGGCTTCGGGTAATTTGGCCGCCGCTGAGTTTAGATATTCAATCACCCGTGAACGCGCCCAGTAGATGTCGGTGCCTTCCTCGAAAATGACATAAACAAAACTCTGCCCCATAAAACTTTGACCGCGCACAAATTGGACTTTAGGTGCAGCCAGCAGGGAGGTGGTGAGCGGATAAGTAATCTGATCCTCGACCAGATCGGGACTGCGTCCGGGCCAGTCCGTGTAGATAATGACCTGTACATCGGACAGATCCGGGATGGCGTCCAACGGCGTGTTGATTAAGGCTCGGTAGCCCCAAAAAGCACAGATTCCGACCAATAGCAGGGTGACAAACGCATTGCGTGCGCAGTAGGCAATCACCCGTTGAATAGGGCCGACGCTGACATTGTTATGTTCATTCACCATTGTTCTAGCCCCGATTTAAGTTTACTTTCCGAGGCAATCAGGAAATTACCGGAGGTGACAATCACCTCACCGGCCGTCAAACCGTCAAGCACCTCGATAAATTCATCGTTTCGTAGCCCCGTCCTGATTTTTTTGGCTTGCAAGCGCCCGTCACCCAGATCCAGAAAAACGACACGGCTTTCGCCCGCATAAATAACAGCCTGTTCCGGTACCACCAGACGTTTCCCCAGATCAATCCGCAGATTCAACCGGGCATATCGGTCGGGGCGTAACACACCGTCAGGATTGGGCACCACCACGCGCACACGCGCCGTGCGTGTCTCACTTTCAAGGGTGGGTTCTATGAAACTGATTTTGCCAATAAGGCTGCGATTCGGGTCGTCCTCCAGCACGACTTCGACGTTCATGCCGACCTTAACCCACGGCAGTTCGGACTCATAGATCTGGCCTTCCGCCCAGACCGTGGACAAATCAGCAATGCGTAACAGCAGTGTACTCGCCTTGAAGGCCGTGCCGGGCACGATGTGTTTTTCGATGACGGTGCCGGTAACCGGTGACAGGATCGGAAGATAGTCTGCCGCCTGTCCGCGTTGTTCCAGAGACAGGATCTGAGCGGCATCAATGCCCCAAAGGGTCAGACGGCGATATGCTGCGGCTGTAAGGCTGCCCAGACCGGTACGGCTACGCCGCACGCTGTTAAGATACTCATCCTGGGTCGAGACCAGTTCCGGGCTGTAAACGGTGAATAACGATTGCCCTTTTTTTACCGGCTTGCCCACATAATCGGCGTTAAGCTGGCCAATCCAGCCGTCAAACTTTAGGCTAATGTCGGTAAGGCTGGTTTCGTCAAGTGTGATCTGTGCGGCAGAGTGGATCGTTTTAATGATGTTCCGAACCATCACCTTGCCGGTGGTGACGCCGATAAGCTGGCGGCGGTAAGCATCTACCGTGAATGTTGTGGGTTGTAGTGATGTTGATGTAGTTTTAGCGTTAAGTTGCGGCGCACTATCGCCAGGGGTTGCTGACGTCAAAGACACGCCTTTTCGTCCGGTGCCCATATCGAAAGTGAGCCCCGCCTGCCCCTTCGTGCCGGAGTCTATCGTCAACGTCAACGGCCAGGCGCCATCCATCGGCAGTTCGAATTGCCCCTGATAAAGCCCCGGTTTCACGCTTTCAATTTCGATGGGTATGGGCATGGCCGCCATGGAACCCATGGCCGGCATTTCTGCCACCGCCTGAATGGCGGCATCGGTGACCGGCCGGTTATCCTTGTCACGGACAATAAGGGTTATTTGGTTATTGCCGATTCTGGGTTTTTCAGGTTCTATCTCTACCTGTACGCTGAATGGTCCTGCCAGATGTCCAGGTGCATTTTTTTGACTATTGACGGGGTTGTCACCCTTATTGCTGAAAAAAATAAGTCCAATGCCAGACAAAGCCATCAGGCTCATCACAACTACAAATAAGCGGATTTTATTGGCTGGTTTCATGGCTGCATCTCCTCTTCAAGACTGCCCACTGCGCGTTCAAGCTCGGCAAGGTATCGATGCGTATCAGCCAGCGCCTGCTCAGTTTGCAACTGGGTCTGCATGCGGTTTTTCTCGCTGCTGATCAGCGTCAGGAAATCACCTCTGCCTGCCTGATAATCCGCTGTTGCAGCTTCCAGGGTTTCATCGGCCAGGGGTAACAGTTTATTTTGATACAACTGGAACACATGAATGCTCTCATCGGTTCGCTCGTATGCGATCTGCACCTCTTCCCTGATCTTAGCCATCTGATCGATACTGTTCCACTCAGCCTGTTTCATCCTGGCCCGCGCTTCTGTTTCGGCGGCATGGCGTTTGCTTTGATCCAGCGGGAGATTGATCCCGACACCCAGGATGAAGCGCTGTTCGCTTCTATCCCAAAAGCTGTTATAGCCCGCTGACAGATTTAAATCGGGATAGAATTCTTTTTTCGCCAGTTCGGTTTGGGTTTTGGATGCCTGAATGCGCGCCGCCAGCTCTTTAAGTTCAGGACGTGATTGCAGAGCGTTGTCGTGCAATGATTTTGCATCAGGTAGAGAACTGATCTCAAGCAGCTTCGAAGGAGGCGGAATAGACTCGTCAGGTAGGCGATTCAGCAGCGTATTGAGGCGGGCAAGAATCGTCCGCCGTTCGCGTTCGAGTACAATAGCCTGATGCTCAAGCAACGCAATCTCCACATCGGCACGCAAGGCATCCTGTTTACTGGCCAGGCCGGTACTATAACGGGTGACGGCAATATCCCGGAATTCAGCCAATAATGTCTGGTTAATCCGGTTAATCTCAATAGCCTGATGAATGTAATACCAGTCTGCGAATAAAGATTTAGCTGTAGAGGACAGCACCAGACGCAAGGCTGCAATGTTTTCATTAGCCGCATCCGCTTCAAAGCCCGCAGCTTCACCACGCAGGCGCAGTTTTCCCGGCCAGGGTATTTTCTGTGAGATTTCAGTGCTCTGTGAAAAGCCGTTCTGCTGATTGCCGATAGTCTGCGGCGCCATACTGTGTACCAGCATGGGATCATCCAGGGCGGACTCCTGCTCGATCCGGCTGGCCGTTGCCTGCCATATTGCCTGGACAACTTCCAGCTGCGGGTTTGCAGCCAGTACGGCGGATACTAATTGCGTTGATGACAATGCACCGCTGGCCCGATTAAAAATGGCTTCAGTGGCAAGTGAGTTTGTTGTCTGGCTTAGGGTCAAAACCAGTAACATCAAACGTACAAAATAATCGTTGGATTTCATGAGAGTCTCTTAAGAATAAAGCAATTCAGATGTAAGCCGACTCTCCACACAGATAATGTCCTTCGCCGCCATACAAACCGGTGGTCTGACAGGTATAAAAAGGAACTACGTGTTACATTGGGAGTGTTACATCAGACACACACCAGCCTAAATTCGCCGGTGAATAGATGATTGCAAAGAGAGAATCCGATTTATAGCCGAAGACGACGGGTGAGCAGATACGTTTGTTTGCCGCTACTCAGTAGCAGCGGTTCATGCGGAGGGATTGCAAGTCTGAGATTGGCCTGCGGAGAAGTGGGCAACAATTCCTGATAGTCAATAATCGGTGGAGGCTGTGGCCCGTCTAGCAACAAGGTCAGGAAATCAACGGTTGAGGAGCTGTGCGTCATCACTACATCATCCGTTAATGAATCCTGACTTACCTCACAACAACGGCCTTTATCCGTATTTTCCTGCATGGCGCAAGATTTACTCATCGGGCAACCATCAGACATGGACTCACCGCAACAGCAAACCAGTTTCGGTTTGCCATCCATCTGCTCACAGGCATAAAGTATCTGTGTCTGTGAAAGCAGCGCAGTGCATAAAAAGATCAAACTCAGTATGCGCTGAAATGTTAAGTTGCGGAATAGTGCCATGCTTCAATTGTAATTGAATGCAATTTCGACTGGCAACAATTATCTCGGGACTGGCGAGTAAAGCATTGACCCTAACATTAACACCCAATTTTAATTTCATTTAAATTGTAAAACTAAATGTAAGGTAGCCGCTGGACTTTCGACTAAGGGATAAGCAGTAGAGATCATCACCGTAAAAAAAGATTACTCTCCTTTGCTGCAAGATTTTGATCCTTGAAAATAGAAGGCTGCCATGAAACAAACGACTTATCCGGAAGACTGGCCCGATATCGATACCGGGCTGTATAACCGCTCGGTAAAACTGTTCAGCGCCGTCAAAAATATGCTTAGCGTAAAGCTCGAACTGTATGCCGACACACAAGTGCTGCAAGGCGACATTTTTCTGTTCAATCATTTCTCCCGCTTTGAAACCTTTATTCCGCAATTTCTTATTTTCGAGAAAACCGGAGCCTACAGTTGCGCGATCGTTTCCGGCGAGTTCTTTAATGAGGATACCGTGCTGTCGAGATACCTTAAAAAAGTCGGCGTCTTCCCGCACGACCATGACCGCCTGTTCGCAATGCTGGCAGGACAAATATTGCGCGGACGGAAAGTCATCATTTTCCCGGAAGGCGGCATGGTTAAAGACCGACGGGTTATCGACAGGCGGGGAAATTACAGCATATTCTCCCGCATTACCGGCAACCGCCGCAAACACCACACCGGCCCCGCGGTTTTGGGTCAGGGCGTGGAAGCCTTGAAAGCGGCGATTCGCCATGCTTTTAAAGAAAATGACCTGAAACGTCTGCAACACTGGCAGGCGCTGCTGCATTTCGACAGTCTCGATGAATTAATGGCGGCCGCACTGAAACCGACGTTGATCGTACCGGCCAACATTACCTTTTACCCGATTCGTTCCTCGGAAAACCTGCTGTTCAAAAGCGTTGAACTTTTTTCGGACGGATTGAGCCTGCGTCAATCGGAGGAATTGTTGATCGAAGGCAACATCATGCTCAAGAACACGGACATGGATATCCGCATGGGCAGCCCGGTCAATCCCTGCTGCGTCTGGGACTGGCGTACCCATTGGGTGATGGATAAAGTCGCACCGGGCATACAAGATCTGGACGATGTGTTCAAGCTGAATACCCAACCCAGAAATTGGAAGGAACGGCTGTTGGGCCATTATTTCATCAAAAATGCCGAATGCTCGCGCAATCAATACATGGAGAAAATCTACGCCAATGTCACGGTAAACCTGAGCCATCTGGCCTCCACCCTGATTATGAGTTTCATCGGCGCCAAACGGCGGCATATCGCAAAAAGCAGATTTTACACGGTGCTGTACATCGCCATTAAAAAGCTGCAAAAGAACACCGATATTCATTTGCACTGTAGCCTTTTGAACCCCGACGATTACGGCGATCTGATCCATGGCGTCAGCACCCGTTTCGATCAGTTTATTTGCTTCGCCAAGGACGCGGAACTGATTACAGAGCAGGGCGAGTGCTATCGCTTTTTACCCAAACTCTGCGAAGACCATGATTTTGACCGCATCCGCCTGGAAAATCCCATCGCCGTCTATAACAATGAAGTCGCGCCATTATCTGTGCTGCGCGACACCTTATTAGCGGCAAATCTTGAATATCACACCATCAGCACCTATCAATTGGCGGCCTGGCATTTTGAGGATGAACAGCTGGACTTGGCCTTTGAGCAGCAAAGCTATAGCACCCCGCGTAACGGCGACATTAAACAACAGGAATCGGCGATTGCCGACCCCGCGCCCTTTTTTATCCAACCGGAAAAACCCAACGGTTTCGGCATTTTATTGATACACGGCCTGCTGGCCAGCCCTGCCGAATTGAGGGATTACGGCCATTATCTGGCTAAGCAAGGCTTTACCGTGCTGGGCATACGACTTAAAGGCCACGGTACCTCGCCTTATGCGTTGCGCGATGTGACTTATGAGCAATGGTTTGCAGGCGTACAAAGGGGTTTCAATATCCTTAAAGTGCATTGTCCCAAACTGTTTGTAATCGGCTTTTCAACCGGCGGTGCGCTGGCGCTTAAACTGGCGGCGGAAAATCATGCTGAAATTATCGGCCTGGTCGCGGTGTCGGTGCCGATAAAATTCGTCAATCCCGCCTTCATGCTGGTGCCTTTACTGCATAACGCCAACGCTTTGGTACATTGGGTCTCATCGCTTGAAGGCGTCAAACCCTTCATCGAAAATACCCCCGAACATCCCGACATCAATTACCGCAACACATCGGTGCGGGCCCTGTACGAACTGCGTCGGCTCATCCAGCACATGGAGGCGCTGCTGCCCGACATAGAAACGCCTTCGTTGTTACTCTATGCGGATCGGAATCCGGTGGTCTCTCCCCAAAGCGCGGAAATCGTTTATGAAAAACTGGGCGCGCCGCACAAACACCTACAGCCCATAAAAGCCGAGCGGCACGGTATTTTAATGGAGAATCTCGGCGGCACGTGGTCGGTCATTGACGGTTTTTTAAATCAGCATCGACGCGACTTGAGTACCCCGCACAAAACGCCACAACCTTTGCCAACCCAGGAGACAGTATCATGCAAAACGTCGTTATCGCAGGCTACGCAAGATCGCCATTTACACCGGCGTACAAGGGCGCATTGGTCGGCGTCAGGCCGGACGATTTGGCCGCGCAAGTGGTCAAGGCGCTGGTTCATGAAACCGGCATAGACCCGAACGACATCGAAGACCTGATTCTGGGCTGTGCTTTTCCGGAAGGCGAACAAGGCCTGAATCTGGCGCGGCTGGTGGTGCATCTGGCACAGCTTCCGGTCGGCATTGCCGGGGTCACTGTCAACCGCTTCTGCGGCTCATCGATGCAAGCCATACACATCGCCGCCGGGGCGATTCAAATGAATGCCGGGGACGCGTTTATCTGCGCCGGCGTCGAATCGATGAGCCGGGTGCCGATGGGCGGCTTCAATACCCTGCCCCATCCTGAGCTGTACAAAAACTACCCGCAAGCTTATATCGGCATGGGCGAAACGGCAGAAAATCTGGCGCTGAAATACCATATTCCTCGCATCGACCAGGAAGCCTTCGCGCTAACCAGTCAGCGAAAAGCTTACGCAGCCCAGCAACAAGGGCTGTTTTCCGATGAAATTATCCCGATCATCACCGGTAGCGGCGAACGCATCGAGCGGGACGGTTGCTTGCGTCCCGAATCCACAGCCGAGGCGTTGGCGGAACTCAACCCCGCCTTTTTGGCAAACGGCAGCGTCACCGCCGCCACGTCCTCGCCGTTGACCGATGGCGCGGCGGCGGTGCTGGTGTGCAGCGAAGCCTACGCCGATGCGCACGGCCTGGCTAAACTGGCGCGCATCAAGTCCATCGCCGTGTCCGCCTGTCTGCCGGAAATCATGGGCATAGGACCGGTCGCCGCAACACAAAAAGCCTTGCGCCGGGCCGGTTTGACACTTCCCGACATCGACATCGTCGAACTGAATGAAGCCTTTGCCGCCCAGTCTCTTGCGGTATTGAAAGATTTACCCATTGCCCCGGAAAAGCTGAATCTCGACGGCGGCGCAATCGCTCTAGGTCATCCTTTGGGCGCAACCGGCGCTCGCATCACCGGCAAGGCCGCAAGCCTGCTAAAACGTGAAAACAAACAATTCGCGCTGGCCACGCAATGCATCGGCGGCGGCCAGGGCATTGCGACCATTTTGGAGGCCGTGTCATGAACATTGAAAAAGTTGCCGTGATCGGCGCCGGCGTGATGGGCGCAAGCATCGCCGCACATATCGCCAATGCCGGCATTCCGGTCGATTTGCTGGATGTGGTCCCCAAACAGGGCAACAACCGCAACGCGATAGCGGAAGGCGCTATCGCGAAACTGTTGAAAACCGATCCGCAACCGTTCATGCACCCGAAAAACGCGCATCTACTCACACCCGGCAATATTGAAGACGATTTGGGCAAACTGGCGCAGGCCGACTGGGTGATCGAAGCCGTGATCGAAAATCCGGCGATCAAGCAGGCGCTGTATCAACAACTCGCCGCCGTCTGCCGTCCGGACACGCTGATTTCCTCGAATACCTCAACCCTGCCGTTGAGCGTGTTGACCCGCAACCAGCCGGACAGCTTCAAGCGGCGTTTTATGATTACGCATTTTTTCAATCCGCCGCGTTACATGCGGCTATTGGAACTGGTCGCGTCGCCCGAATTAGACGCGGGATTGCTAAACACCATCAGCGCCTTTGCCGACGTCAAACTGGGCAAAGGCTGTGTGCTGTGCAACGATACCCCGGGATTCATCGCCAACCGCATCGGCACTTTCTGGATACAAACGGCCTTGCTTGAAGCCATCGCCCTGAATCTGACCGTGGAACAATGCGACGCCGCCATAACCTTGTTCGGCATCCCGAAAACCGGCGTATTCGGTTTACTGGATCTGGTCGGTCTTGATCTAATGCCTCACATTCTGGAAAGTTTCAAACTTACCTTGCCGGCAAATGACCGTTTAAGCGTCATCGCCGCTGTCCCACCGCTCTTGCAAAACATGATTGCAAAAGGCCTGACCGGCAGAAAGGGCCAGGGCGGTTTCTATCGGCTGCAACCTGGCGCTAACCATAAAATCAAGGAATCGATCGATCTGCAAAACGGCGAATACCGCCCAAGCGAGAAATTCCAAATCAAAGGCGTGTCTCACCAACCCGATGACCTGCGGGCATTTTTAACTGGCACCGAAGCGCTCAACCGCTACACCTGGCGAATCTTATCCGATACCCTGATCTACACCGCCGGTTTAATCCCCGAGATTGCGACCGACATCGTCGCCGTCGATACCGCCATGCGCCTTGGCTATAACTGGCGCTACGGCCCGTTTGAACTGCTGGATCGTTTAGGCGTCGACTGGTTCACCGATCAATTGGCACGGGAAAAACGTCCCATTCCTGAACTATTGATGACCCGGCACAACCTGTATCGCGTGCATAACGCACGGCTGCAATTTAGAGACAAGTCAAACCGTTATCATCCGTTGCAACGCCCCAAAGGCGTGTTGCTGTTGAGCGATGTTAAACGGCACGGTTCGTCGCTGCTGGAAAACCCATCGGCCAGCCTCTGGGACATCGGCGACGGCATCGTCTGTCTGGAGTTTCACAGTAAAATGAATACGCTGGACACGGATAGTTTGAGTCTAATCAAACAAAGCATCAGCAAAGTCGAACAAGGCTTTAAGGGACTGGTGATTTACAACGAAGCGGAACATTTCTCGGCTGGCGCCAATCTGACCTTGCTGGTTCCGGCTATTGTGCAAAAAGATTGGGAGACGGTTAAATCCATCATCAGACTCGGCCAGGGAACTTATCAATCGCTAAAATACGCGCCCTTCCCTGTGGTCGGCGCACCTTCCGGATTGGCAATCGGCGGCGGCTGCGAAATCCTGCTGCACTGCGATGCTATTCAGGCACATGCCGAACTTTATACCGGTTTAGTGGAAGTAGGCGTGGGTTTGGTACCGGGCTGGGGCGGTTGTAAAGAACTTCTACGGCGCTGGCTGGCATTCCCCAAACGCCCCGACGGCCCCATGCCGCCTATCGCCCAAACCTTTGAAACCATCGGCTTTGCCAAGGTGTCAAAATCGGCGCAGGAAGCTCGGGAATTGTTATTTCTGTCCAAAAATGACGGCATCACCATGAACCGAGACCGTCTTTTGGCCGACGCCAAAGCCCGCACACTGGCCTTCGCTTCCGATTACAAGCCGCCGGAGCCGGTCGTCTATACCTTGCCGGGCGCATCGGCATGGGCGGCGCTGGGTATCGCCGTGCGCAACCTGTTTTTAGCCGGCAAAGCCAGCGCCTATGATGTGGAAATTTCCCGGCAACTGGCGCAAGTGTTAAGCGGCGGCGACACCGATATAACCCGGCCTTTGACCGAACAAGATTTGCTTGATTTGGAACTGGAAGCCTTTTTAACGCTGGTGCAACAACCCGGCACACTGGCAAGGCTGGAGCATATGCTTAAAACCGGCAAGCCGCTTAGAAATTGAACAAAAAGACGTAACTGCTCACGCCCGAACCACAGGGATGTGGTGAATGCAGATATAGCAGGAGCCTTATCTGGTCGAGTCACCCAAGGGAACTTCCCCCTCAGGTGCTCACGGAACCGTACGTGAACCTCTCGATTCATACGGCTCTTCCTATCCAGTCAATTTCATACCATAAAACAATCGCCAATGTGCAAACAAATCAGGCTGACTTCGGGCTATGCCCAGCAACCAATTCTCTGCACGCTGTCGGTGTCCACGGAAGTGTTTAAACTTCCGCGCTGCCCACAAAACAAGTTTCCGATTCAAATGCCGCCAAACCGGATTTAATGCCGATCGATAGAACACACCGTAATACGCTATCCAACCGCGTATCACAGCATTAAACATCCTTGCCAGATCATGCAGACTCTTATCGCTTTTCTTCTGGAGCGCCCATCCTCGAACTTCCTGACGTATCGCTTTGGCTGCTTTATTACTGATCGCCGGAACAAAGCCGGTGAATAAGCCACCTTCTTTGCTTTTCGCTCCACGCGGTCGAAAGGTAAACCCTAGAAAATCAAACGAAACGTCCGTGTATTCCTCACTGCACCGATAGTTTTTACAGTAAACCACACGGGTTTTCAGAGGATGCAGTTCAAGTCCACAGGCTGCAAACCGTTCGTACAACACTTGTTTTAGCCTTTCCGCCTGCTCTCTACTCCGACAATGTAGAACGCCATCATCGGCATAGCGCTCAAACGGAATTTCGGGGTAGTGCCGCTGCATCCACATATCAAATGCGTAGTGCAGAAACAAATTAGCCAGCAGGGGGCTAGCAACTCCACCTTGCGGGGTTCCCCGGTCTCTCGGCTGTAGTGTTCCATCCGCCATCTGCACGGGTGTTTTCAGCCAACGCTCAATGTACAGCAACACCCATTTTTCCTGGGTATGCTTGCGTACCGCGCGCATTAACAGATCATGATCGATATTATCAAAATAACCCTTAATATCGAACTCTAGCACCCAATTGTATGTCCAACAACGCTTCCGCGTCATAGACAAGGCCTGATGTGCTGATTTTCCTGGCCGGTATCCATAGGAATCAGGATGGAAGTGCTTCTCCAATTCCGGCTCCAGTACCTGCTTAACCACCGTTTGGGCGATTCGATCCGTCACCGTTGGAATACCCAAAGGACGGGTTCCTCCATTGGCTTTTGGAATTTCGACGCGCTTGACCGGTGTAGGCTGATAGCTTCCTGATGCCATCCGATTCCATAGCTTATAAAGATTGTTACCAAGATTCTGGTCAAACTTCTCCAGTGTCTGTGCATCAACCCCCGCTCCGCCACGGTTTGCTTTTACTCGTTTGTAAGCTTCCCACACCTGATGTTTGGTAATAGGAAACGATTTTGCCGGGTTCAATAGAATCCTCCTGTTGCCAGTTGTTTTACCGTCCCCAGCCAGATAGGGCAACCCCTTTGCTCCAGCGCCATTACAGCCCCTTCATCACTACTACAGGTTGCTCCGTCCCTGTACTCCGCATCGGTACTCTCACACTTGGGATGCTCTCCCTTGTGTTTCTCCCTTAACATCGGAGTGACAGGTTCCCACGTTCCACACAAGAGCCCGGATCGCACTCTCGCCACCTCCATGCCGGATGCCGACCGGGCCGTCAACAGGCACCTCCCGGACTTATCCTGCGGTAATGAGACCCCCGCAGTTTTGACATCGTCTCCACGTTTCGACACGTCATCAGTGGTTCACTTGCGTTCGACTTTACGACCCATACCTGACCAAATCGAGTTTGGCCTTTTCCTATCTCGCTCACCACAACGCCTCTTAAATGTTGCAGCAGTAGGTGGTTTGAAGCCTCCGCCTGTACGGCGACTCCGAGGGACCTACCCTCATCTCTTGTGCAGCATAGCTGCACGGAGGAGTTTCACCCCCTATGCGCCTACGTGGCACACTCTCACCTGCATGCATGTAGGCAAAGCCAACCTTTTAAGTGACCAAAACAAGCTTTAAGCTTTGGACTCCAGAAAATGTGGATGCCGGAGTTCAAAGCTTGCTTTGAAATTTACAATTCTAAATAGCCGGGTAGGAGTGCATCGCACCCCTTTTCGAAGTCCAACCGAACTAAAAATCTTGTTACTCGAAATGGATTGTCGTTGGAATATTTTAAAATAGCCCGGTCATTCTGGTGTTCGTAAATGGTGCGCGATGCACAACCCTTGGCTGATCAATATCAACCTACAAAGTCTTAAGCCAAGCTTGAATGCCGGTTTTAGCTTGTTCGGTCAAGGTGATAAAACCCGCGATTGCCCCTGCCGCATCCGGTGAAACGGTGTTTTGTGACAGATTGAACGAGCGCTTGGCGATCAGCCGATAATCTTTCACCGCAAAGACGCTGACCGTCAGGCTCAGAACAACGTGCGCCTGATTCAATGTTGCAAATTGCTGTTCGAACTGCGTCAGTTGTATGTGTACCGTGAACGGCTGTTCGCTGTTTATAGTCAAATGACGTTCCAATAAAGCTGGCAACGGCGATTCCCAGCGGTCCAGATTGTAATAACGAATGACTGTGGTGTCTTGGTAAAGCAAGCGGTAGCGTATCCGTTCATCCCACAGCCATACCGGCGCATTGAGCGTAACCGCAACGCCGTCCGCACGTTGTTCCGTTATCGGGCCAAGATCGTGACTCAGCGGCAGGCCGGGTTTGCTACCGATGCTGCATGCGGAAACCGTTGCCATCAACATTATTGCTATCAAACCAGGTGTTAATTGTTTCATTGCGCCTCCTTGAAACCCGGCTCGCCGGGTGCAGATAATAAATCAGTACCCAGCAAAAACGCTTGCGGATCGGTTTCCAGCGTCGCCGCCACACGGTCAAAGCGGCGTGTGGTGGCTTGCATTTGCAGCATGAGGGTGTTGGCTCTGGGCAAGGTGGTTTGCAACAGTTGCTGACCTACGGACGCGCCGGTTTGCATGAGTTCGCCGGATTGTTTGGACAGCGTGGTCAATTCCTGGCGCATGTATCCGCTCAGTTGCTTGAATTCACCGGCCAGGCTGTTCATCTCGGCCAGCGTGCGCCGCGCATCCGCCGTTAACATAGGCATTTGGGCCAAGACTTTATCGGCATGATCCTGTAATGTAGCCAACCGGCCAGTGGCGGTATCGATATGGGTCAAAATAGCCGCCACATGTTTGATATTGTCTGCATCCAACAAACGGTTCAGCCTGAGCATGAGTTCATGGGTTTCATTGACCGTATCCTCGCCGGAAACTGACAACCGATCGATCAGCGAAGGCTTGATCGGAATACGGTTGTCAGGTTGACCGCCGCCCGACAGCGGTTCGGGATTGCCGCCGCTGTCCTTGAGCGCTATGCGTGTCAATCCGGTCACGCCCTGTAGCTCCAAAGTCGCATAGACACCGTGGCTAAATCGCACTTTTTTATCCACCTCCATTGGCACGACGATCACGCCGGGATCATTGGTATCAAAACGCACGGCGCTGACTTTGCCGACCTCGATACCGCGATAATAAACGGTTGAACCGGCCTTAAGCCCGGTGACCGAGTCGCGGGTCGCGGCTACATAGGTTTGTGTTTGCTGCTGGACATCGCCGAGCCAAATGATAATGACGACCATGCCGGTGACCAGCGTCGCCACGAAAATGCCTGTCATTAAGGCATAGCTGTCTTTACCCATGACCATCCTCGTTGTGTTTGAATATCCGCTGCGCGCGGTTGTTATGAAAAAATTCCCGGGTGAATGGATGCTTGCAACTCAGTACCGTATCCAGCGAACCGAATGCAACCAGTTGATGATCCGCCAGTACCGCGACCCGGGTGCATAAGTCTCTTAAGATATCCAAATCATGCGTCACCATGACCACGGTAAAATTGAGTTCGTCATGAAGCTCACGCAGCAGCGTAACAAACCCCTCACTGGCAATCGGGTCAAGACCGGAAGTCGGTTCATCCAGCAGCAATATCTCAGGTTCAAGAATAAGAGCCCGGGCGAGCGCTGCGCGCTTAACCATGCCGCCGGATAATTCCGCCGGTTTCAGCATGGCATGTTGGGCACTGAGTCCGACCATCGCCAATTTCATGCACACCATTTGGGCAACCAATGCCTCGTCATTGATGCCCAGTTCACGCAAAGGAAAAGCGATATTGTCAAACACGTTCAATGCGCTAAACAACGCGCCGTTCTGAAACAGCACCCCGGAATGATTGCGCTGCTGCTGACAATCCAGGGCACAGACATTGGTCAGCGCCTCGCCTAACACAAACAGGCTGCCTTGACTGGGCGACTGCAATCCCATGATCTCGCGCAATAAAGTGGTTTTACCGCTGCCCGATGCGCCCACCAGTCCCAGTATTTCGCCGGTTTGCAGGCACAGACTGATATCCTTATGGATAAGGGTGTCGCCGAAGTACGTCCAAACGTGGTCAAGACGAATGGCGCAGGATTCTGTCCAGAATTCTGTCATGGAAACCCCACATTTCTAAACAGAATGGAAAACACCGTATTGACCAAAATCACCACGGTAATGGCTGCCACCACAGAGTTAGTGGTTTCATTACCCAAGCTTTCGGTATTGGGTTTAATGATGAAACCAAAGTGACAGGCGATCATTCCGATCATCACGCCAAATACCGCGCCCTTGGCGATACTGATATAAAAATTAGCGATAGGAACCGCCTTGGGCAAATGATCCAGAAACTGCTGGTAACCAATATCCATCGTCAGCTGGGCGGAAACTATGCCGCCGATCAGGGCAATGGTATCAGTCCAGACAATAAGCAGCGGCATCGCGATAGCCAGTGCGATCACTTTAGGCAGAATCAAGCGCACCGAATGGGAGATACCCATTGCCGACAACGCATCAAGTTCCTGAGTGACGCGCATAATGCCGATTTCAGCGGTCATGGCTGAACCGGAGCGGCCTGCGATCAGAATGGCCGCCAACATGGGCCCCAATTCCCGGATAACACTGAGTCCGAGCAAATCGATAATATAAATTTCCGCGCCAAACTTTTGCAGTTGCAATGCGGACAGGTAACTCATGGAAACGCCGACCAAAAAACCCACCAACGCGGTGATACCCAAGGCCCGGACACCGGATTGATAGACATTAAAAGAAATTTCCTTCCAGGGCACCGCGCGAGGGTGCTGCAACAAATAGCCCAAGTCTAAAATTAACCGCCCGAACAGCGTCAACCAAGCTACCAAGTGCAATCGAAAACCTTGAATCAAGCGTAGCGTATAGTTAACCACCGCGAATAGTTCCACCCTTGCAGGCTTGGGCATGGGAATTTTTCGGTCATGCCAGTGCTCAAACAAACGTTGATGCTCGGAACGCATTCGTACACCCGCCGGTATTTTTTCACCCCAGCTTTGCCATAGAATAAAAGCCGCGGCGCTATCAAGCTGGTCAACTTGGCTAATATCCCATTGAACATCCCCGGCTGCGGCATAATACCTAATTGCCTTGCGCAAATCAGGCGCTGCCGCCAGATTGCGTAGATCCCAGGAACCCGTTAGCACGATAGCCTTGCTGCCGGATTCTCCCCGCACTTTCAGTAACGGCTGTTCACCTTTATTTATTGCCTTATCAGTCATAAAACTTACTCGTCCTTAGCTACGGCAACGGTTGATTGAAATGAGTTTTCAATGTGTTCAGACTCATTTTTTCCTGTTAAGCGCTTTCACTTCTAACAAAAGCACTCATCTAATAGTCGTTTTCCGAGTAAAAAACTTACATAAGTATTGATTTAACCGCCTCTTTAAAACGAGTTACGTTATTTTTTGAATATCTTTTGTAAGGAATAAGGTTTTGCCGGGACTAAATAACAGCTACTTCAAGATAGCTATAATTTATGAAAGGATAAAAAAATGAACCCAAATATCATAAAAGCAATACTCGGCGGCATCGTCGGAACCCTGATGATGTCATTAATGATGCGTTTTGCCGCTCCCATGATGGTAGGACAGCCGATGGACATCGCGGCTATGCTTGGCAACATGATGGGCAATAATTACGCCATGGGCATGGCGGCTCATATCATGCTCGGCGTTCTTGTTTTCCCGCTGATCTACGCCCTTCTTTTTTACCGCTTACTGCCGGGAGGCCCCCTTATTAAAGGGTTGACTTGGGGCTTAATCCTGTGGCTGATTGCCGAAACCATGGTCATGCCGATGGCTGGCGCCGGGTTTTTCATGTCCGAAATCGGCGGTATAAAAGCGGCCATGGCGGCGTTAATGGGCCATCTGGTTTATGGCGGATTGCTCGGTGTTATTGCAGGCAGGGCTGATAGATGTTGTAGCACACACCCAAACTTGGCTTAACCCGTCTCGTTAACCACAAATCCGACACGACTCAACACCAGTGGCAGGCTAAGACGTTCGTAGTCGAAAGGCATGAATGACCTAACTCAAACAAACTCTATTTAGGAGAAGAAAATGACTAACAAAAAATCACCACAAAATAACCAGGACAACAATATTGATCCCGACAAATTTCGTGAAATGGTTACAGAGCGTGCTTATTTTAAAGCCGAAAAAAGAGGTTTTGCAGCTGACCATGAAATGGAAGACTGGCTTGAAGCTGAACTAGAGGTAATCAAGCAATGCCATAACGAGTCTCAGCAAGTTTAGTCATATAGATCAGGTCAGAGCAGCGTACCCCGACACTTTGCTGCACAGGTTGTCGGGGTTCACTCTGCTAACACGACTTACGAACTACGTTAGCAAACACAACCGTCAATTCCAGCTTTGGTTGGCGACAGAGGACATATGACTCAACTTAAACTAGGATCCGGCGACTGCGGAATCTTTGAGCGAGCTGTCGAACGCGAATGGCTGATAACCAACGGCATCGGCGGCTTTGCTTCCAGCACAGTTTGCGAAGTAAATACGCGCCGTTATCACGGCCTGCTCGTGGCCGCTTTCGAACCACCGGCAGTTCGAATCTTGCTGGTTGCTAAACTGGATATTACCGTACGCTATCGCGGCCGGAAATATCCCTTATTCTGCAATGAATTTGCCGACGGCACGGTAGCGCCAAAAGGTTATGTTCATCTTGAGTCTTTTCATCTCGATAACGGACTGCCTGTCTGGCGCTATGCCGTTGCCGATGCCTTGATTGAAAAGCGCATCGTCATGAAACCGGGACAGAATACAACCTATGTCAACCTACAGGTACTACGTGCCAGTGATGAACTGATAGTGGACTTGACGCCGCTATGCACTTACCAGGATTACCACAGCCATAGTCATGGCGGCTGGGATTTGGGATTACGCGAGATTCTTCATGGATTTGAGGTCAACGCATTTTCAGGCGCATGCGCCTATCGGCTCAGCTGTGAACAGGCTGTTTTTATACCCGACCCGGCCTGGTACTGGAATTTCAAGCATCGCTCTGAAACAGCCCGCGGCCTGGATGATAGCGAAGACCTGTTTCGCCCCGGCCGTTTTACCCTGAGCCTTGACGAAGGCGAACAGGCGGCTGTGGTGATCTCCGATGAAATAGGCATTGCCGAAGATTTTGCGACCGTACAACAACAGCTACGCGAGCAACAGCTCGCTTTGCTGCAATCCCTGCCGACCGATGCCCCCGGCTGGATTAAGCAACTGGCCCTGGCCGCCGGACAGTTCATTGTCGATCGTTACCAGGACGGCCTACCGGCAGGCAAGACCGTAATCGCAGGCTACCCGTGGTTTGCTGATTGGGGCCGCGATACCATGATCGCCCTGCCCGGGCTAACGCTGACATTACAGCGCTTCGACATTGCCGCCAGCATACTCCGCACTTTTGCCACCCATGTCAGCGACGGCATGCTGCCTAATCGCTTTCCGGATAACGGAGCGGAGCCGGAATACAACACCGTCGATGCGACGCTCTGGTATTTTCATGCCATCGATCAATACACGCAAATTAGCGGCGACAATACCTTGGCGGAAGAACTCTATCCGGTGCTGGCCGGCATTATCGACTGGCATCGGCGAGGTACCCGTTACCGCATCAAGGCCGATTTGGACGACGGCTTGCTCGCGGCGGGTGAAGACGGCGTACAACTGACCTGGATGGACGCCAAAATGGGTGATTGGGTGGTCACGCCGCGCATCGGCAAATGCGTGGAAATTAATGCCTTGTGGTACAACGCCTTAAAGATCATGGCGGGTTTTGCCGGGCAATTGGGTCACACCTTGCAGGCACGCGACTATCAGACTGCCGCCACACAGGTAAAAAACAGTTTTCAACGCTTCTGGAATCCGTCCAGAAACTGTTTATACGATGTCATCGACGGTACCGAGGGCGATCAGGGAGCTGATGGCAACCACTACGACTGTCGTTTGCGGCCCAACCAGATTTTTGCGGTTTCCTTACCGCATAGTCCGCTGCCTACCGAACAACAAAAATCTGTGATCGACAGTTGCGCTCATGAACTATTGACTTCTTTCGGCCTGCGCAGTCTGGCAAAGGGCGAGCCAGGCTACGTGCCTTATTATCAGGGCAATCCGGCACAACGCGACAGCGCTTATCACCAAGGCACCGTATGGGCCTGGCTAATCGGCCCGTTTGTGGACGCCCATTTCCGCGTTTACCGGGATGCCGAAAAAGCCCGTTCCTTTCTCGAACCCTTGGGTGCACATCTTGCCGATGCCTGCATCGGTCAAGTCAGCGAAATTTTTGATGCTGAGCCGCCTTTTACACCACGCGGCTGTTTTGCCCAAGCCTGGAGCGTCGCAGAAATTTTGCGTGTCTGGCTGAACCTGCATGAGCGTTAATCATCATTGCTGTCTTGGTGAATTCAAAAAACCGCTGACAACCGCTTAAAACCATAACACCACGCAAACAGGACAACACCATGGCCATATCGACAAACAACACACCCAGCGCAAACAAACGGGATAGTCTAGCCATCACCACAAAAAAGCAGCGCACTGCCATCCAGACAGCGGAACAACAACGCATTCTCGCGCAGAGCAACAGCACGACGGACGCATGGCGATTATGGGGTCCTTATCTGAGCGAACGCCAATGGGGAACGGTACGCGAAGACTACAGCGCGCACGGCGGGGCCTGGGATTATTTCAGCCACGACCACGCCCGCAGCCGCGCTTATCGCTGGGGTGAAGACGGCATTGCCGGAATCAGCGATGAAAAACAGTGCCTCTGCTTAGGGTTAGCGCTATGGAACGAACAAGATCCCATTCTTAAAGAACGCCTGTTCGGCCTGACCAATGGCGAAGGCAATCACGGCGAAGATGTCAAGGAGCTTTATTACTATCTAGACGCCACGCCCAGCCATTCCTACCTAAAAATGCTTTATAAATATCCACAGCAGGCTTTTCCTTACCAATTACTGGTTGAGGAGAACGGAAAACGCGGCAAGGATCAGCCGGAGTTTGAATTGCTCGATACCGGCCTATTTGATGACGACCGTTATTTCGACGTGTTCATCGAATACGCCAAAGCCGATGTCGACGACATTCTGATGCGCATCACCGCCCATAACCGGGGAGCCGATACCGCCCCGCTGCATATTCTGCCGCAACTGTGGTTTCGCAACACCTGGAGCTGGGGGATCGACAAAAACAAGCCTGCGCTGTCGGCAACCGAGACCGATGCAATTGTCATTAACCATGAAACCCTGGGTGAATATCATTGTTACCTCGACGACGCACCGGAGCTTTTGTTCTGTGATAACGACACCAATGGTAAAAAGCTGTATGGTATGGAAGCGAAAGGTTATTTCAAGGATGCCTTTCATGATGCCGTCATCTACAATCAAACCGATGCCGTTAACCCCGATCAAACAGGCAGCAAAGCCTGCGGTCATTTCAAGTTTTCCATCCCGGCACAGTCCAAAGTCGAAGTGCGTCTGCGCTTAACCCGCACGCCTAATGCGCAGGCTTTCAGCGATTTCGATCAAGTGTTCGACACCCGATTACGCGAAGCCGATGCCTTTTATGACGGCATTCAAAGCAATATCAAAGACCCGGAAGCCAAAATGATTCAGCGCCAAGCCTTCGCCGGTATGATCTGGAGCAAACAGTTTTATTATTACGATATTCCGCAATGGCTAAATGGCGATCCCGACCAACCCAAACCCAATCCTGAACGCCATAAAGGTCGTAACAAGAACTGGCAGCACCTGAACAACGCCGACATCATCTCAATGCCGGATAAATGGGAATACCCCTGGTATGCCTCCTGGGATCTGGCCTTTCACTGCGTCACACTGGCGATGATCGACCCGGCTTTCGCCAAACACCAGATTCTATTAATGACGCGGGTCTGGTATATGCATCCCAACGGCCAAATGCCCGCCTACGAGTGGTCGTTCGATGACGTCAACCCGCCGGTGCATGCCTGGGCCGCCTGGGAAATTTATAAAGCCGAATGCGAAGCCAACGGCGGTGTCGGTGACCTGGATTTTCTGGAACGGGTCATGCACAAGTTGATACTCAACTTCACCTGGTGGGTCAACCGCAAGGATGCCGACGGCAACAATGTCTTTCAAGGCGGCTTTTTGGGGCTGGATAATGTCGGTGTGTTCGATCGCAGCGCACCCTTGCCTACCGGCGGCTATATCAATCAGGCCGACGGCACCAGCTGGATGGCGATGTATTGTCTTAACCTGATGCGTATCGCATTGGAACTGGCGCTGCATAACCGGGTTTATGAAGATATTGCTACCAAATTTTTCGAACACTTTCTTTATATCGCCAAAGCGATGACCAATATCGGCGATCAAAGCATCGGCCTGTGGAATGAGGAGGACGCCTTTTTTTATGATGTGCTGCGCTTTCCCAATGGCGAGATGACCCCGCTCAAAGTCCGCTCAATGGTCGGACTCATCCCACTTTATGCCGTGGAAATCATTGAACCGGAAATGCTGGAACGACTGCCGGACTTCAAACGGCGGCTGGAATGGTTTTTAAATTACCGGCCCGATCTGGCTAGCCTGGTATCGCATTGGAACGAACCAGGGCGCGGCAACCGATGCCTGTTGTCCTTGCTGCGCGGCCACCGGATGAAACAAATATTGCGCCGCATGCTGGACGAAACCGAGTTTTTGTCCGACTACGGTGTGCGTTCCCTGTCGCGCATCCATCTCGATACGCCTTACGTGTTCGACTGCTGCGGCCAATCGTTGAGAGTGAAATACCAGCCCGCTGAATCCGAATCCGGCGTATTCGGCGGCAACTCCAACTGGCGCGGGCCGATCTGGTTTCCGGTCAATTATTTACTGATCACCTCGCTCAGGCGTTTCGACGCCTACTACGGCGACGATTTCAAGGTTGAATGCCCGACCGGTTCCGGACAGTACCTTTCAATCAACGAGGTTGCCGACGAACTGACCCTGCGGCTGACTCGGATTTTCCGTGAAAATGAGCGCGGACACAGGCCGGTATTCGGCGACAACGAAAAATTGCAGAACGACCCGCACTTTAAAGATTACATCGTGTTCCATGAATATTTTCACGGCGACAACGGCAGCGGCGCAGGCGCATCACACCAGACCGGCTGGACCGGCTTGGTGGCAAAGTTATTGGCGGCGACTGCCGATATGACGTCTTGATTGCATTTTTTTGTAAGGTTTGAGCATCTAGCTCGACCAATTATCGGAACCGCAACCGCCGTTCTGATTTTTTTAATGTTTAACGAGGAGCTTCCCATGTCTTTAATGTGCAAAATGTCTGATAAATGCTGTGCCACCAAAGGCCCCTGTATTCATGAATGGATGATGATGGGTGTTGCCGCCCTAATGATGTTAGGTGCAGCCGGCCATTGGGTATTGAACTGGTTCTAACCTCACACGGCAACCATCTATTTTTCTCAAAGGTAACAAAATGATTAAATTACTACGTCAAGTATTATTGTTTCTGCTGTTTGCGGGTGCGGCTTTCGCCAGCGAACAGCCCTTTACGCAAGCGGCTTTCGACCAATTCCAGAAAGAGGGCAAGCCTACGCTGGTATCGGTTCACGCCGACTGGTGTCCGACCTGCCGGGCGCAGGCGCCGATTGTCTCCAGCTTGCTGGAGCAGGAACCGTATCGGCAGATCAACGCCTTGCGCGTGGATTTTGACCAGCAAAAGGATGTGGTGAGATCATTCAAGGTCATCAAGCAAAGCACGCTGATTGTATTTAAAAATGGCCTGGAAGTCGGTAGAAGCCTGGGCGACACCAGCACACAAGGCATCGAAGCGCTGCTGAAAAAAGCGCTTTAAAGGATAGCTGCCATGATCGCTTCTTTCGGTGTGTACGGGCTCAGTATCATCGCCGGGATACTGTCTACGCTATCCCCCTGCGTATTGCCGTTAGTGCCTATTCTGGTCGGCACGGCGCTGACCGCGCACCGTTTGGGACCGTTGTTCCTGGCCTCCGGACTCGCGGTGTCATTCACGGCGGTCGGTTTGTTCCTGGCGACAGTGGGAGTGATGATAGGCTTAGATCAGGGGCTTTTCCGTAATTTTGCGGCGGGATTATTGATTGTATTCGGCTTGGTGTTGTTATCCGGCCGCTTGCAACAACGCTTTGCTGCGGCCACCTCAGGCTTGAGCGGTGCCGGACAACCGCTGCTGGAACGCATTTCCGGCGACAGCTTGACCGGCCAGTTTCTGCTGGGACTGGTGTTGGGTGTGGTATGGAGTCCCTGCGTCGGCCCGACGCTGGGCGCCACCATGACCCTGGCCAGTCAGGGTGAAAGCCTCGTCCATGCCTCCGTGGTGATGGCATTGTTCGGTATCGGTGCAGGCTTGCCGCTGATCCTGCTGGGCGGCCTGTCGCATCAGGCGATGCTGCGTTTCAAAAGCAAAATGTCCGCCACCGGCAAAACCGGCAAGCTGCTGTTGGGGGCGTTGCTGCTGATACTGGGCATCCTGATCGTCACCGGCATGGATAAAACTTTCGAGGCCTGGGTGTTAATCCATGCCCCCGAATGGCTGACTCGACTGACGACATCGGTTTGAAGTTTTTATCGCTTGCTGTTCGGAAAAACATACCTTTTAACTATTCAGGTGATGGCGGATTGAAACAAATTATCAATCATTCACCGGAGCAATTTACATGACCCTTGAACAACAAACCCCCGGCACCGAATTACCCGATGTCGTCATGCCCAAATGCCCACCGCGCAACCTGCTGCGCGGCCAAAAAGCATTGGTCACCGGAGCCAATTCCGGTATCGGCCGTAGTGTCGCGCTGCATCTGGCCGAAGAAGGCGCCGACGTGGCAGTGAACTATCTCTTTGATGAGCAAAGCGCTAGTGACGTAGTAAAAGAAATTGAATGCAAAGGCGGCAAAGCCATCGCTATCAAGGCCGATATATCTAAAGAGGATCAGGTCAAATCGATGTTTGCGCAAATGTTTGATGAATTCGGCACTATCGATATTCTGGTCAACAACGCGGGCATACAAAGCGATGCAGCTTTCGACGAAATGACGCTGGAGCAATGGAACAAAGTACTGGGCATTAATCTTACCGGCCAGTTCCTTTGCGCCCGCGAAGCCATTCGCGAATTTAAACGGCGCGGCGTGGTCAGGGAAATTTCCTGTGCGGCGGGAAAAATCATCAGTATGAGTTCGGTACACGAGGTGATACCCTGGGCCGGCCATGTCAATTACGCCGCTTCCAAAGGTGGCGTGATGTTGATGAACAAAAGCCTGGCACAGGAAGTGGCTCCCTATCGCATCCGCGTCAACAGTGTCTGCCCCGGCGCCATTCGCACACCGATCAATCGCGATGCCTGGGAAACACCGGAAGCCTACGCCGACTTGATGAAACTGATCCCCTATAACCGCATCGGTGAGCCGGAGGATATTAGCCGCGCCGTGGTCTGGCTGGCTTCGGACGATTCTGATTACGCCAACGGTATCAGCCTGTTTATCGATGGCGGTATGACGCTTTATCCAGGGTTCGCAGAAGGCGGCTAAGCATGACATGCCTTCAGTCGTTACGTGAGCATTGGCCGGAATATTTAATGGAAGCTTGGGGATTGGGTATGTTCATGGTTTCGGCCGGTATAGTTGTGGTGTTGCTGGAAGCATCCGACTCGCCGATACCTGAGCTAATTCCTGATGCCAATCTGCGCCGGGCCATAGTCGGTATGGCCATGGGTTTGACCGCCATCGGTATTATTTATTCGCCCTGGGGCAAACAGTCCGGCGCACACATCAATCCGGCGGTCACCCTGACTTTTTTACGTCTGGGTAAAACGGCGGCGTGGGATGCGTGGTTCTACATCGTGTTTCAATTCATCGGCGGCACACTCGGTGTGCTACTGGTTTGGACCGGTTTTGGCGACAGTTTCGCACATCCGCCGGTCGCCTACGTGGTGACCGTGCCTGGACCTGAAGGGGCGTGGCTCGCCTTTGCCGCTGAAACACTGATCTCTATGGTTTTGATGCTAACGATTCTGGCGTTCACGAACACCAAAAGACTTGCTCACTACACGGGACTCGCCGCCGGTGTGCTGGTGGCGGTATTTATCACCCTGGAAGCGCCCTTTTCCGGCATGAGCATGAATCCGGCGCGCACCTTTGCCTCGGCCGCGCCCTCCGGCATCTGGACAGCGGGCTGGATTTATTTCATCGCACCTTTTTTGGGCATGTTCAGTGCGGTCGAGCTTTATCGTTTGTTCAGATTTACCACCTTAAGAATGTGCGCAAAACTTGACCATCCCCTTAACTGGCGCTGTATCCATTGCGGTTACGATCCTAAAATGGGCAAAAGCCGGGCACAAACATTAACGCTGACTACAGAAAATAAATCATGAATGAACAACACTATGACGCGATTATCATCGGATCGGGGGCAGGTGGTTCGGGCTGCGCCTACAATCTGGTACAGGCGGGTAAACGGGTGCTGTTGCTGGAAAAAGGCGACCACCTGCCTCGCGATGGCAGTACGCTCGATGTCAAACTGGTTTTCGGGGAAGAACGTTTCAAGAACCGGCAACCGTGGACAGACAACCGTAACCGGAAACTGACGCCGGGCGAATATTACAACGTTGGCGGTAAAACCAAATGGTATGGCGCTGCCCTGTTACGCTTCAGTCCACATGAATTCAACACCGACCCAGATTTCCAGTGTCTGGGCTGGCCGATCAGTTATGCCGATCTGGAGCCTTTTTATTCTCAAGCTGAACAATTGCTACAAATCAATCATTTTGACAACGAACCGCAACTGAGCCGACTCATCAACCGAATCACCCAAGCTGATAAAAGCTGGCGCGTCGAGTCACTGCCGCTGGGACTAAAAAAGGAAATACTTGACCAACCCGTGGAGGCCAAACACTTCGACGGCTTTGCCTCGCCGGGCAGCTATAAGGCCGATGCCGAACAGAACCTGCTGAGCCATTTGCTTGATAACCCGCTGTTTCAACTGCTGCCCTATAAAGAAGTCACCGCATTGCTTTCAGACGAAAATAATCCGGCTGGAATCACGGGTGTCTGTAGTGCCGATGGTATGTGTTATTACGCTGACACAGTCATTCTAGCTGCGGGCGCGATGTCTTCGCCACGCATTCTGCAAAAATATCTGCAACAAAGCGGACTGGACAAAACGCTGCCCTCTGCTCCGTTGGTGGGTGCACATTTCAAACTGCATATCAACAGCGCCTTGCTCGGGTTCTCGCTGTTCCCGCAACGGGATGTGTTGCGCAAAACTGCGATCTTTTTTAATGAAGCTTTCCCGCATAGCAGCGTGCAATGCCTCGGTTGGATGGATGGCGAAATACTGTCTACGCAATTACCGTTTTGGCTGCCCACTTTCGTAACCAACGCGCTAGGCGCAAGGGCTTACGGTTTTTTTGTCACCACTGAAGACGGCTCAAGCCCGGACAATCGTATCTTGGCCGATAGGGAGCCGGGAGATAGGCCCATGCTGGATTATGACCTAAAACGGATTCCAGCCTCTGTCGCCGAGCATCATGCCATTATTCGAGAGTTCAAAACCCGGCTGTTACAAGCCGGTTTTTTTAGCGTAGCGCAACAAATGGGACTGGCCGCAACTGCTCACGCCTTAGGCAGTATGGTGACAGGTAACGACCCGGCATTGTCTGTCGTCGATGTTAACGGCAAAGTACACGGTTTCGATAACCTGTATGTGGCAGACGGTAGCGTATTGCCGCGTTCCAGCCGGGTCAACCCGGGCTTGACTATTTATGCCTGGGGGCTGCGCCTTGGCCGGTATCTTGCCGCGCTATAAGTGACAATTATGGCAACGCCTGAACAATGTGTTCGGAGCCCGCCTGCACATCACTGCGCTCAGCTTCTCACGGCGGCCCCGGCATCGAACTACCGGAATATCGGACACCGAACAGCGGTCGGATCATGCCGCCTGATACCCAAGCCAATGATCTATGGCACTGGCAAGTTCAAGTAACCCTTTCCGATGCCGCGGTTATTAAGGATACTATAGCCAACGTAAAATCCTATCCGGTATCCAATGCTGTAATTGATTTACCGAAAGATACACTGGATTATTCAAGCGCATTCATGATCCGTGATCCGGATGGACACGCAATGCTATTGACTAAACCCTAAGGAGCATGAATCAGGGTTATCTAATTCGCGTACTGACCGCCGAACTTCAACATTCACTGTGCTATGAAAGCTATTCATTCCATCAATATTTTCCCGCTACATCTTGTTTTACAATTAGTGCTGTTGTTGTATTCAAGTCCGTCATGGTCTTTCGAAGTCTACAGTGAAGCCTGGTTGGAATCGGCCAAATCCGCTCTTGAATCAGCCAACAAGACACTCCAATCGGCTGCCGATCAGGAACTGGATGCTGACCGACTTGAAGAAATCAATAAGAAACTTCTGCCCATTCGCGAACAGGCTCAAGACTGCGTCGCGGAAACTGAAGCAGTTGCACAACGACGTCAACAGGATATTGATTCCCTGGGTTCGAAACTAAGCAAAGAAGCGAATGATGTCAGCCTGGCTCAAGCCGATCTCGTCCAAGAACGCGAAGCTCTCGAAAAACGTCTTGCCGCCTGTCAATTTATCCTGATTCAGGTCAAAGAGATCAAGGAAAAAGCCGCCGCCATTGAACAAGCTACTCTGACTCGAAAACTCCTGATTAAAGGCCTCAGTGTAAGGGGGCTCATTCAGGACAATTTCAGCCATCCTGAAGCCTGGTGGAAATTGTCGCAACGCCTTTTAATGATGCAGAGCGGATTGCAATTATTGACCGGAACCGATCTGATAGCACTCCTATCTTCAGTTGTCCTGGGCTTTTTTGTGGGACGGTGTTTTTATCAAATCTGGATGACGGCAAAAAAGAAACCCTGTGTCGATAAATGCACCCGTTTTTTGCTGGCGCTGAAAAGTTGCAGCGCCCGGTTATTGCCTGTCATCAGCGCAAACGTGGCGGCCCTAATCTTTTTAAGCTGTGTTTTGCCTTTCGCACCGATGCCTTTTATCACTCAATTGGCTTACGGCCTGTTGGGTTATACGCTGATGCTGGGCATAGTCGGCGCTATGCTGCATCCTGACCCGCCTGCGAGTCCTTATCTGGCTATGGATGATATGACGGCGCAGGCTTTGGCCAAACATTTAAAAAGACTATTGGCTTTAGGTTTGCTGGGGCTACTATTTTTCGGTTCCAGTTTTTCAGATGCCTTATTGGAAACTCAATACTTGTTGGCACGAGCCTTTTATGGCGTTTTTCTATTCCTCAATCTGATCTGGATACTATGGTCCATTGGCCGTATTCCTTCCCTGGGCGGCACATACAGAATACGATTGTTACTGCTCGCCGCGTTGTTCTTTGCACTTGGCTCCGAATGGCTGGGTTATCGCAATCTTTCAATTTTTACTATGACCGGATTGCTGGGATCCTTATCGGGCTTCGGCATCATCTGGTTTATTAACGTGTTGATGACCGATTTGTTCGACGGTATGGATTCCGGTTATCAACCCTGGCAGAAACGGCTTCGCCAACATCTGGGATTAAAAGATCCGGATCCTGTTCCCGGTCTGATATGGATTCGGCTTATCTTCAGTGCGGTGATCTGGAGCGGACTCGGACTCTGGGTGCTTTGGGTGTGGGGATTGTCGCATCAGGGTCTCGATCTCATCGTGACTTTTCTGCAGGAGGGGTTCTGGATCGGTTCTTTTCGCGTCGTCCCGCTACAGATTGCGGCTGCCCTGCTGGCTTTTTCCTTGCTATTTGCTTTTTCCGGCTGGTTTAAACAAAACGTGGTGCCGGGCTGGTTAAGTAATGCACGGATCGAACGCGGCGCACGGGATGCGCTGATCACCGTTACCGGTTATCTGGGGCTTGCCGTCTCTCTACTCGTCGCGCTGTCCGTAGCGGGAGTAGGTTTTGCGAATATTGCCATTATCGCAGGCGCCTTGTCGGTGGGCATCGGTTTCGGTTTGCAAAATATCGTCAATAACTTTATTTCCGGACTTATTTTGCTGATCGAACGCCCTATTCGCACCGGAGACTGGATTCTCGTCGGCGCCATCGAAGGCTTTGTCCACAGGATCAGCATCCGCTCGACTCAACTCAGGACGTTTGACGGTTCGCATGTCATAGTGCCCAACTCAGAACTCATTTCCAGTCAGGTCACTAACTGGATGCTGCATGATTCATCGGGACGGATCAAAATCCCTATCAGTGTCGCCTACGGTTCCGACCTTGAAAAGGTTCGAGTCATTCTGCTCGCCGTCGCGCATCAACATGACATGGTCATTACCGAGAGCAATCGGGTTTCTGCGCCTGTGGTGTTAATGACGGGCTTCGGTGACAGTGCGCTTAATTTAGAACTACGTTGCTTTATCCGGTCCATTGATAGCAGGGCGCAGGTTTTCAGCGATCTATGCTTTGCGATCAATGCGGCCTTTAGGGAAGAAAGTATCGAAATACCTTTCCCGCAACGCGACGTACATGTAAAAGAGGATTCTTCTTTCCGCTCATGAGTTCATCTGTCAGGGGTAGCTTTAGGCAGCATCTGAGTGCCCTTCATTACGCCTGTTCATACATTATGAGTTTCTCTTAGCCGAAAGTAAGAAAATATCTTCTGAACGTATATATAACCTTGCTGGCATCGGTAATAACCTGAAGGTCGGCATTCGGATACCATCTGCCGAAAGTTGCCAGCAAGTGATCTTCCTGAAACTGAACGCCGAGTAAATCCTGCCGTCCACCGATCACGAGCAAAGGAATCCAAATCTTTACGGCTACCACTTCAGCAGAAAAATCCTCTTCCAGCCACATGCGGAAAAAGGCCTTTCAAGGCCACGGGGAGGGGGCTGCACTGGCCAAGCGGAACAGTGTACGACGAGCTAACCGGGTACTGTCTTGCGGCGTTTCATCAGCAACAGATCGCCACCAGTACCTGAGAATGTCTACGCATCAATAGCGGTATTATTTTTTAAGCGACATGAATGTTGCCGACAGCATCTAAAAATCTCAGATAATCAGCATAGGTATCAACGTCCCATTGCATCTTAAGTTCATGACACAGTAATTCTAAGGCATTAATCTTTAACCGCGTTTTAGCCAATACCTCGGACGAGCCCCAATTGATCCCCTTAAAAAGTTCAGGTTGGGATTGTTTAAGGCCAATCAAGCTGTAGCCGCCATCTTCCGCGGGCGCTAGTACGACATCATGATTTCCTGTTAATGCCGCCAGTGCGGAGGCCAAATCATCGCGCGTTAATGACGGACAGTCACAACCTATTAACAGCGCATGTCCAAACTGATAGACGCCGGCACTCAACGCCGCATCCATGCGTTGTCCTAAATCACCGGATGACTGGGTCAGCAATGCGAGCGGATAGGCTTCGGCTGCTTTGGCGAAAAACGGATGGCCGGTAGAAGGCGTACACCAGAGTTGCACTGGGCATAAGTTAGCTGAACTGACTAATCTCAGAGTGCGCCACGTCAATTGCTGATGTACTTCTGATGCTTGCTCGGCAGTTAACTGCGGCATTAAACGGGTTTTAACGCTGCCCGCCACCGGCGCTTTACAGAAAACCTGGATGACAGCATTAGGATACTGATAAGTCATACCTTAACAGCAGCAAGGCGCAGTGTCTGATTTATGCGCCGAACCTTTCGTTTCTGCGACCGATCGCAAGGCGCCTAGCGCATGACACTCTATTTGCAGGGTGTTTTCTTGCGCAGGCGCAACACCGATAAACTGATCGGCATAAGCTTCGCTGGTGAGCAAATTATAACTGCGTTCACATACTGCCATTCGTTGTCCACGGTAAAAAACATGACCTTCGTCATCATGGACTTCGGAAAAAGGGCCGCGATAAATGACGGCATGGCCTTTATCCAGGCACGATTCATGGCATGGTTTTATTGCAGTAATGGTCACTGAGCGGAATTCAATGCTCTCAACCACTTGCCAAGGCTGGCCTTCCCATTTGTCGTAACTGACGGCAACAAAACCTGCGGCTATAAATGCTTGTAGAAATTCATGCTCTTGAAGAGCGCCTGAAATACAACCGCTCCACAAATGCAGATCGTCTTTTAAGTGCTGTGGCACGCGCTCATTACTGACGATGTCGGAGATGGCCACACGACCGCCCGGCTTGACGACCCGGAAGATTTCCCGGATCAACTGGTCCTTGTCGCTATCATGCACCAGATTCAGCACGCAATTAGACACCACTAAATCAACACTGTTATCATTAATTAACGGCTGCTCTTTGCGCTGTTTTTCCTGCCAAGAGCGCAGGGCGATAACATCCTCGGCGCTCTGCACTGGATTTTGCGCCAGGTGTTTATCCATGGCGGCCAAGTCCAACGCCAAATCCTGAATTTGTCCCTTAACGAATTCAACCCGGTTCGCGCCCAGTTTTTCCGCCATTTCAGCTTGATATTTTCGGGCCAGCGCCAACATGTCATCGTTCATATCGACGCCGATAACTTTGCCTTGGTTACCTACCAATTGCGCGGCCATGTAACAGATCTTGCCGGAACCCGAACCTAAATCCAGCACCACGTCACCTTTTTTCACATAGCGTGACGGATCGCCGCAGCCGTAATCTTTTTCGATAATTTCCCGGGGCAGGATGGCCAACAGTTCACGGTCATAATCGACCGGGCAGCATAAATCCGCCTGTCTTGATCCCGCACCTTCTGAATAGCGCTCTAAAACACCCGCTTCTATAGTCATTTTGTATCCTTCTGAATGGTAATATTAATGTAAGTTATTTTAGTCCAGTGCACCGCTGCAACTGCTTCCTTGTCCTGCCGTGCAGCCATAACAATGCTGACGAACAGTGATCGCAGAACCGGGTAATGGGCGGCTTATTAAATCGCTTAAATGAGTTTTGCCGACCGGATTTGCGCCTAACGGTAGTTGCAGCATCTGGTTAAAGTCGCAATCGTAGACATACCCTTGCCAATCGACGCTCAAAGTATTACGGCACATAACCCCCTGCAAATTTTCCTGCCGGTAGTTGTCTTTTAATAGCTGTAAATAATCGTCAAACAAACCCTTGCTGATCAGCATGCTGCCAAAACGCTGGATCGGGAGATTGGTCATGGCAAAGAGTTTGTTAAAGACGATGCCATAATGTTCTTGCAGATGTTCTTTATAGGCTTTTTCCAATCCCTGTTGCGCTGGCGGCAGGTTAGTGCCTTGCGGATTAAAAACCAGATTAAGCTGAAGATCACTATCAGGTTGTCCGTAACCGAGACTGTTTAACTTTTTCAGCGCTAACAGGCTGGCGCTAAAGGTGCCTTTGCCGCGTTGTTTATCCACATTGTCTTCCAGATAACAGGGTAGAGAAGCAGTCACTTCTACCTTGTTTGTAGCAAGAAATTCGGCCAACTCATCGTAACCTTGTTCTTGCAGGATGACCAGGTTGCAGCGGTCAATAACGGTAATATCCATTTCCCGCGCACGCGTAACCAGATATTTAAAATGCGGATTCATTTCCGGTGCGCCACCGGTTAAATCCAGCGTGTGTATGGCTTTCCGGTTAATAAAATCCAGAATAAGGTCTACTGTTGCCTTATTCATTAATTCAATGCGTTTAGGCCCGGCATTGACATGACAGTGCGTGCAGCTCAGGTTGCACAAATAGCCCAAATTAACCTGCAGTATTTCCAGTGTGTTTCTGGTGATGGTCGGAAAATCGGTCTGTTCTTTTTCCAGATATATCAGGGTATCGTGCATAAGATTCGGTTTTTATTGAAATAAATATTGCCGTAGTGGGCTGTTACTCTGCCCTTAGCGTTAATAATTATTTCTTTTTAAAATTATTGTATCGAGGTAAAAAGTGTATCAAGCAAACCCAAAATTTTGTGTTCCTGAGTTTGCCATCAGTCTATAAGTCGTTAAACCCTAATAAAACTTACAAAATATTTTTAAACGTCTTACTCGAAAAACAAGCCGTTTTTCAAAAACAGTTTTGATGCACACCATAGTCGTCGGCTTTTTTATCTGCACTTTTAGTTTCGGGCGGCCACATAAATCATCATACAGAACACAACCAAAAATTTTAACTAACCACTATGCCAGGGTGGTGACTGTTCCGTACAAAGGTCTCAATCGATACCCGCTTCTGCGACCGGTCGGAAATAAGGTTTTTACAGGGTTGTTTACCAAAAATCGATGTGCTAAAAACTATAACCTGACACAATGCCACAATCCGGTCATTACCAAGCCTGACATAAAATCAAATGCTGAAAAAGCCCTCATCTTTTCTTTCCTATATCGCCTGGAAACAACGCTTGGTATTCTGGGTAGACGCTATATTTGTCGGACTGGTTATCGTCATAATGACCTTGCTCAGCGAATGGGCTGCACAAACCTATAGCACGCCTTTCACTACACTATCCCTGGTTTACCTTTGTCATCCCGCCTATCGGACTGGGCTTTACTGCCTGGGTCACCTTTCGTTTCTTTCCCGGCAGTGAGCGCAGCGGCATCCCGCAGGTTAAATCAGCGCTGGAAATCTCCAGTACTCTGGAAGAAAGATCCAAGTTAATCTCTTTAAGAATTGCTCTGGGGAAAATGCTGCTACCGATCATGGGTTTGCTTTCAGGCGCGTCGGTTGGTTTTGGCGAGCCCGCTGTGCATGTCGGCGCATCTATCATGTTGTCACTCGGTAAGGCAGTTAAATTTCCACCTCAATTATATGGAGAAGGGTTTAATTTTGGCCGGTAGTGCCGCCGGTTTTGCCGCCATGTTCAGCGCCCCTTTGGCGGGCATTATTTTCGCCGTTGAAGAAATGGGCCGGGCACTGGAAAAACAAATCAGCAGTCTGGTATTAACCGTCATCATTTTTTCCGGTGTCACTGTCTATGCTTTATTAAACAGCTATATTTATTTTGAGGATGAATCACTCATCATGCCCTTAGGACAAAGCTGGCTTGCCGTGCCATTATGCGGGATTGTAGGCGGATTTTTGGGCGGTTTATTCAGCAAAACTATTATTCTCGGTAGCCAATTTCTCACTCGCACAGGCCTTCCGATTGTTATCATCGCTATCGTTTGCGGAGGAGTGATTGCCGCATTAGTTATTTTTCCAATGAAGCTACCGCGGGCACCGGTTTTCAACAAACCAAGGCCATATTACACAGCGCTCAATCTATGGATCCTTCTTATCCGTTCCTTAAAATGCTCGCTACTTGCGCAACTTTCTTTAGCGGCATACCCAGCGGTATTTTTGTTCCGTCACTTGCAACGGGCGCCGGATTTGGCGTTAATCTGGCGAACTGGTTTCCAATAGCGCCTGCTTCGGCGATGATTTTATTGACCATGACCGCTTATTTCTCGGGTATGCTGCAATCGCCACTCACTTCATTTGTGATTGTCATGGAAATGACCAACAGCCATGAAATTCTGATTCCGTTGATGGCTACCGCTTTTTTTGCTAGCGGGACAGCAAAATTATTAAATCCAATACCTTTATACCTTGCGTTGTGTGATGCCTATAAACTTCCTTAAAACAAGCAAGACAAAACCAATGAAAACCGATGACTGGTTCCTGAATTCATCTCTTAGTCGTTTACTTCCTGGCTACGCCGGAACGCCCCCGGCGATATGCCAAAATAACGCTTAAATGCCTTGCTGAATGCCGGTACGGAATCGTATCCGCAACGTTCGGCCGCCCGCTCTACACTCATACCCGGCTCCATCAACCAGCGTGCCGCGATCTGCAACCTCCAGGCGATAAGGTATTCAATCGGCGAACTGCCGATCAGTGCGGCAAATTTCTCCGATAACACGGTTTTGGATAATCCCGCTCGGGAACACAGTTCGGCAACCGTCCAGGGTTGCCAGGGTTGTTGGTGAATCAAGCCCAGCACGGTTGCCATCCGCCTGTCCTGCATTGCCGCAAACACACCCTCCTGTACCAAACCTTCCTCAATACAGTAACGGATAACCAGCACGAAAAGGCTGTCGCATAAACGTTCTACAACCGAGTCGCTACCAAAGCGCTGACCGGAGGCCTCGCTGATAACAAGCTCAATCAGCTTGGACAGTATGTCGCCGGCTTGGTATTGCCTGATCACAATTTCGGCTGGCAAGGCCTGCCACAACAACGATCTGGACATGCCCAGTTCAATTTCACCGCAGACAAAGCTCGCTTCGCCATCCGCCCAACTGGTCATACGGGTTTCCGCAGCATCGCAAGGCAGATGATCGGCGCTGTATGACAAAAAGTGCCTTGCCGCATGCGGCAAGAACAAGACCAAATCGCCGCTATCCAGCGACAATGGCGTTTGCCAGCGCGGCGAATGCACCCAGCCTTGTCCCTTGCTGACTAAATGAAACCAAACCAAGGTATTGGAATTGTGATCCATCAGCCAGCGTCCGCAAACACCACCGGAATAAATCAGTTTGGCGTGCAAGTTCAGCACGTTGACCAGCGCAGTTAAAGCATCCATATCAATTTCCCGAACGATAGGACAACAATCCCGGAATCGCAGGCATGGGCTCGGCACCCCGAATTGATTAATCTATCCCCATCGAAACTTTTAATTCTGGAGATAGCGAAATGAACATTTAGCCCAAACCCTCGCATAACAAAACCCATTGAGATTAATTGAAAAAACAGGAGAGACGACATGTCCCAATTTAACATCCATTCCATCCAACAAGCGCCTGTCGCAGCCCGGCCGCTGCTTGAAGGTGCACAACAAAAATACGGCTTTGTGCCGAATTTACTGGGCGGCCTCGCCGAATCGCCGACAACCCTGCAAGCCTATCTTGATATTGGCACACTGTTCGACAAAACCTCGTTGTCTGCGGTAGAGCGGCAGGTTGTACTGCTTGCCACCAGTGTCGAAAACCATTGCACTTACTGCGTAGCGGCGCATTCAATGATTGCCAAACACATGGTCAAGGCCGATGCGGCTATCGTCGATGCGCTGCGTCAGCAGCAGCCGTTATCTGACCAAAAGCTGGAAGCCCTGGCTGCATTCACCCGCACCGTGGTCAAACAACGAGGACTGGTAACCGGTAATGCTCTGGATAACTTCATCGCCGCAGGCTATACCCAATCGCAAGTGTTGGAAGTGATATTGGGCGTGACGATGAAAACCCTCAGTAACTACGCCAATCATATTGTGCACACGCCGCTCGATACCGCGTTTCAGGCCGAAGCATGGGATGAACCAGCCCAGTGCAACAAGCAGTGCGGTTAAACATCCGGCCAGTAATCACCACCTTTCAACTCAACTGGAGGAATCACACCATGATTGCAAAATAGACCACAAGGCCGTGGGCGCTGAGGCACAAATCGCATCGCTCATGATGATGCTTGATATTGATGCGTTTCACTGCGTTCAGCATATTCTACGCCCTTTCCGTTTACCAACAACTCACAACCTCAATCATTTTGACAGGAGAAATACCATGCCACTTGTACAAATCAAAGGCATCAGCGGTTTTTTATCGTTACAACAAAAACAGGAAATCATCAGCAAGGTCACCGATGCCGTCGTTTCGGTGGAAGGTGAAGGTTTAAGACCGGTTACCTGGGTTATCATCGAAGACGTTGCCTCGGGCGAATGGGGTGTCGGTGGACAAGCCATCACCACCGATATCATACGCACAATGAGTCAGGCTACAGGGTAATTCAAAAATGATGCGACGGGATAGTTAGCCCGTCGCATCATTTTTGGGCTGTATAAATATCTAGGAGCCTATCGGATTTAACAGTGCAAAAATGTTAAAATGACTCTATATGGGACTATCGAAAGCCCGTCATTTAAGCCGGGCTACCATGCGCAACATCCGCCAGAACCTGTTTTTTGCGTTTATTTATAATGTCCTCGGTGTACCAGTTGCCGCCGGTGTGCTGTATCCGTTTTTTGGTATTTTGCTGTCGCCGATGATTGCAGCGGCAGCGATGAGTTTTAGCTCGGTTTCGGTCATTACCAATGCGTTACGATTAAAGCGTGTATCATTGTAAATGCTGGTTAATCTGACAGGATGTTGAAAAGTCCGTCCCTGGCGCTTTTTCAACTCCCGTTTCGGCATGCAGGCTGACTAAAAAAACCTTTTTTCAACAGTCTGTTAAATGAACAGTCAGCCATTGCCCGTACCCTCTTCGGATGAGTCCGGATGTTTAATATCTGCTTCGGTTATGATATGAGAGTCACAGAAAAACCCATTTTCAGTTACCCATGGTACCTTCATCCATTCTTTTGGAATCAAAAAAGAAAATATGGACAAGTCCTTAAGCCTGCATTGATTTGGGCCAGGGTTCCCAGGTTGTTTGCAGCGATAGCCATACTCTATGGGGTGCTGGATAGAAAAAGCAGCCCTATCGATCCGGTTCTGCGATCCTTGATTACGGTGAGAGTATCGCAAATAAACGAGTGCCGTTTTTGTATTGATATTAACTCCGCCATGTTGGCAAAAAGAACGGGCTCTATGAACAAGGTTGAGGCCCTTGAACAATGGCAAGAAAGCGAGTTGTTTGATAACAAGGAAAGGGTTGTCCTGGAATATGTCGAAGCTGTGACGTATACCGATCGGCAGGTTGATGATAATTTGACTCAGCGCCTGTATGGATACTTTAACGAAGATGAAATAGTCGAACTAACCGGACTCATTGCCTTTCAGAATTTATCCAGCAAATTTAACAGTGCCCTGGATTTGCCTGCACAAGGATTTTGCCGTCTACCGGAAAGTGCAGATCACAATAACGAAAAATCAAACGTTTAATACAAAAATGGCATTGCCGATTCTCTGCTAATGAATAGGGTCGAGTAGACCGGTTCCTCTCAACGAAGTCTGCTCTATCCATCTGCCGACACTTGTTAGAACTCGATGAATACCGGTTTGCCAAAGTCGTCGATTTTGAAATCGCAAAGCAATTTAATTTTTCGGCCTTTCACCTTCTCGCATAAGCATCCGTCGGAAGCCATATTCTGCTTTTCCTCATCGGCTACTTTGTCCAACCAGTCCGATTCGAACATACGCAGGCATTTTGCAACACCATCATCTCGGCATTCTTTGTGAATCCCGTCCTCTCTTTACGCCCAAAATTCTCTCTCTTCCTCATGCGCCCTTGTCCAAACTTCGTCGTAATTCACATCAGGATTGCCCAAATCGACTAGAACAACTTTGTCGTCCGAACGCATGGGTGTGAGCGCTAATCGAGTCATGCAGCTTTCAATGATTTTTTGAGAAGCTTGGTCCTGGTCCCATTTCTGGTTTGTTAGCACCGCGTAATCGGTTCGAAGCGGATTAAGCAACTCATTAAGATCCTTTACAGCGATACCTTTGTGCTGGTAATACTCAGCCAACGCACGAATGACCATGTTGACCACATCGCTCATTCTGATGTCCTTTAGCTTGGTACCGGAATACAAAGACATTGCAAAAAGCATATTGTCTTTCGCCCCAAAATCAGGATCGGGTACGGCTATATTTTTTGCTGCAAGCCAGAAAAACCGGTTTAGGCCATCAGGCTGGTAAGAATCTCTATTTTTCGTTTCGCTCATTTTTTTTGTCCTTTTAGTGATGATGAAGTTGTTTTGTATCGATGTGTTTTTTGAGTGACGAAGACGGATGCCGGACGGTTAAAAAAGGGATAGTAATAAGGATAAAAGGATAAGGACAAAAATAACATTGTTTAGTTTTAACAAATCAATGCCTTACAAAACTGACCCGCCACCTATACCTACCGAACAGCCTAAAGTTATCCACAGATTTCGCTTTTTCAACCCATCATTTTCTTGCCCCGCCAACTATACCTACCGAAAAATTGATACCCCGCCAGTTATACCTACCGAAAATTGGACCACTCGCCACCTCTACCTACCGATCAAAACGCCCTTAACAGCTCATTTTTATCCCGGCCCTCCCCCCCGCCAGCTATTCCTACCGATCTTCGCCAGCTATACCTACCGAAAATCGGGCAGACCCGCCACCTGTACCTACCGGTCTGCGGATGATTTTTCTTTCAGACGATTAACATTTGCATTTGCTCTTTTCGACTCGCTTGAAAATTGGGCGGAGGGGAAGACGGTATAAACGATGTCTTCGACCACACTCTTTGATCCGATAATTTTGTTTTCCATAAATGGCGTAACTTTTTCGTCTTTGCCTTCTTTT
>Ga0208888_100063_pt1 | contig 85923 bp, 42 predicted proteins | sample LakWasM115_HOW13_2_FD_183929 | JGI IMG/M metagenome (GOLD analysis project Ga0208888, IMG submission 183929) | Freshwater sediment methanotrophic microbial communities from Lake Washington under simulated oxygen tension - Sediment Metagenome... | ecosystem: Environmental > Aquatic > Freshwater >...
CCGCGGCCAGCGCATCGGATAAGCGTTTCAGCACCAGCATGCCGCAACCTTCGCCGCGCACATAGCCGTCCGCAGCGCTGTCGAAAGATTTGCAGCGGCCATCGGGCGCCATCATCCGCGCTTTCGAAAAATTAACATTGAGCCCCGGCTCCAGGATCAGGTTCACCCCGCCGGACAAGGCCAGATCGCATTCCTTACGGCGCAGACTCTCGCAGGCCAAATGCAAGGTCACCAGCGACGAAGAGCAAGCGGTATCGACACTGAAACTCGGCCCGGTCAGGCCCAGCGCATAGGACAACCGCCCCGCCGCCACGCCCTGCGACGCGCCGGTCCCGACATAGGCATCGATCTTGTCAAGATAGCCGGGTGCGAACAGCCGTTGCGCATAATCCTGGCCGATAATGCCGACAAACACCCCGGTGGCGCTGCCGTAGACACTGTCGGGCGGGATATTGGCATATTCCAGCGCTTCCCAGGCGACCTCGAGCAACAGGCGTTGTTGCGGGTCCATCGACACCGCCTCGCGCGGCGAAATGGCGAAAAAGCGCGCATCGAATTGATCGACGCGCTCGATAAAGCCGCCGTAGCGGGTATTCATCTTGCCCGGCGTATCGGGGTCGGCATCGTAATAGGCATCGATGTCCCAGCGCTCCGGCGGCACCTCGGTGATCGCATCGCGACCGTCGTTCAGCAACTGCCAAAAAGCCTCGGGACTGTCCACCCCGCCCGGAAACCGGCAGCCCATGCCGACAATGGCAATGGCTTCGTTTTTTTCCGCATTGCAGGCCTTGAGCCTGGCCTGCAACTCATCGATTTTCAGCAGGGCGCTTTTAATCAAGTTCCGTTGCGCTGGGCTGGTTTCGCTGTTAGTTGTCATAGTGAGCTATTGTTATTCTGCAATGAGACTGAGTTTTTCGGCCAGCAAGTCTTCCAGCTCTTGTTGCGACATTTGATCCAACGCAGCGGCTTTGTCATCGCTGGTCGATGTTGTTGCGGGCGCATTGACCTCTACCGCTTCGAATGAGATAGATACGATCATAGATAAGTGATTGGTCAGCGCTTCGAGGGTGGGGTAATCGAACAACAGGGTTGTGATCAGCGGGCAAGTCAGGGCGGCAGACAGGCGGTTCTTCAATTCTACGGCCGTTAATGAGTCCAATCCTAAATCGAACAGGCGTTGGCGCGGAGCGATTGAGCGGTCGCTTGCTGCACCGAGTACCCGGTTGATTTCACCGCAAATCAAGGAGGACAGCAGGGTTCGCCGACGCGCCACTGGAGTTTGCTCAAGTTGCGCGATCCATTGGGCTTGCGATGTTGCTTCCGGTTCAGTAGGTGCGACAGTATCGGACCGTTGCCGTAATAACTCAAACAGCGGCAAGTCGGTTGCGCCGGGGAAGTGGCGCAGGAACTCCGGCCACTGAATATCCATGATGCCTAGTTGGGCAGGCGGATTCGGCCACAGCCGATCGAGGGTACGAAAAGCGTCTTCGGCTGACATGGCGTTGATGCCCTGGGACGACAGGCGTAAGCGCTGCCGATCATCCAGGCGGGCCGCCATGCCCACTTCGGCCCAAGGCCCCCAGTTGATGCTCAGTCCTGCCAAGCCCTCGGCTCGGCGTTGATGCATCAACGCATCAACGAAGCTGTTGGCGGCCACATAAGCGCCTTGAGCCGGAGAACCGGTCAATGACGCCATTGAAGAAAAGCCGATAAAAAAGTCCAGCGGCAGATGCCGACTCAGTTCATGCAGATATTGGAGTCCGACGGTTTTAGACGCCAGCACCCGGCTGAATCGCGGCCAATCGAACTGGGCGAGCACGCCATCGTCCAGCATTCCTGCTGCGTGGACGATGCCGGTCAGAGGCTGTTCTGCCGATGCCGTCGCAATAAGGGCTTGTACCTGTTCGGCATCGGTAATATCCGTCAGACGGACGCGGATGGTCGCCCCCGATTGTTCCAGCCCGGCAATAACTGCCGCGGCTTCGGGATTAGCGGCGTTACGTCCGCACAGCGTGAGATGCCGTGCGCCGCGTGCCACAAGCTGTTTTGCCAACAATAGGCCCAAGCCGCCCAAGCCGCCACAGATCAGGTAATGCCCCTCTTGCCGTACCGGGAGGTTTTGGGTGTGTTCCGGACGATAACGGATCAGTCTGGCAACAAGACGATTGGAACCTTGCCGGACTATTTGGTTTTCCGGTGTTGGGTTGAGCAGCTCCTGAATCAAGAAGTCGGCATTACTTGCGCTGGTGTCGTCAGGGTCCAGGTCGATGCATTTACAACGCAGTTCGGGATGTTCAAGTGCGATGGTTTTGCCCATTCCCCATAACGGTGCTTGGTCAGCGCACACCGACCTCGCTGAGGTTTCAGGCAAATCGATAGGCTGGCCGCCTTGGGTTACCAGGACTAGCGCGGGCACAACGGCCAGTTCCATCCGGCCAAGGGCTTGAACAAGATGAAGAGCGGGTGCGCAGCTTTGGGCAATTGTAAACTCCAGCGCAGCCGGATTATCTTTGTGATTGTTGAGGCTCCATAGATAGACGATGCCCGCATAGTTTGTTTGTTTAAAGACCGTTGTTAAAAGCAGCAGCATATCCGCCGCCTGCATCGGGTCAATCCGATAGCCCTGCATTTCCAAGCGCTCGAAGCAGGTGCCCGGATAAACGGCCGCAACAGAATGCCCTTGGGCTTCCAGGCGCTTGGCGATTTCCGCTCCATGCCCTGCATCATCCATAAAAATCAGCCAGTTTTGCGCTGGTCCGGGTAATGCTGTTTGACGGTCGCGGTTAATCCAGTCGAGCCGGTAAAACAGCTGGTCAGGGTCTTTCGCCAACGTGCGCAATAAAGTATCCGGTGTTGCGGCGCGACCTTCCAAGCCAAGACATTCGGCAATCAATTCGCCCTGTTCGTCCAGCAGTTGAATATCGCCGATTAATTTGTCGGGGAATTCCTCCACTACGCGGCGGCGAATATGTACCCAGAACTGTTGGCCCTGGGCCGGACGGACTAAGTTGAAACGCTCTATGGCGAACGGCACCAAAGTCTCATCGTCTTCCAGTGCGACAACCGACCCCAACAGGCCGTAACAGGAGTCGATCAGGCCCGGATGCAACAGGTAGCCGCCAACGGCGAGGAGCTGTTCGCCAATGCGGGGCAGGCGGAGGCGGCCGATGGCCTCTGACGGGCCGAGCCGGACCGATTCCAGCCATTGATTGCTATTGCCCAATTCAATGTGACGGCGCCGGTGGGCTTCATATACCGATTGGCCCGGTATTTCGGTGTCGAAGCGATGCCACAATTCCGATGGGGAGGACAGCGGCTGGGTTGATTGATGGGCTGAATGCGGCAGAACCCGAAGATTGCCGCTGGCATGCAAGGTCCCTTCTGTCGTTGTGCTATCGGCCTCTAAGCTGACCAGTCGGAACGATGCTGTGCCATCGCCTAGCGGTTTGAGGGCTAAATGGACGGATCGCGCGGCTCCGTCGGCTATCGCCAGCGCTTGATGAAACATCAGCTCCGCAAGCTGAATCGCGCCTTCGCCGAACGCCTCCCTGGCTGCGCCTAGAATCATAGAGGTCAGGCAGGCTCCCGATACCACGGTTTTGCCGAAGATATGGTGGTCTCTTAGTACCGGCAATTCCGCTTCGCCAAAACGCGTTTCGAACAGGATCGATTCCAGCAGCGGAGAACGGATCATACGATCCAGCAGCGGATGAGCCAAGCCGGAGGGTGATGGCTTGTGAGCCGTTTTTCCCGGCGTCGACGCTTCAACCCAGAAGCGCTTGCGTTGGAACGGATAAGTCGGCACGCTGGTCCAGCGGCAGGCTTGATTGGCATACACGGCGCTCCAGTTCACCGCCGCACCTTGCACATACAGCCCTGCCAAGGTGCGGGATAGTTGCTGTTGTTCGGGAACATTCTGCCGCAGGCTGGGCAGCCATGTGCCGCCCTCGGGTAGGCAACGGCGACCTAAGCCCAGCAGGGTAGCATGGGGGCCGATTTCTACAAATAGCCGTATTCCGGCGTCTTTGAGTGTTGCCATGCCCGCCGAAAAGTCGACGGGGCGTTGTATGTGTTCCAGCCAGTATTCGGCGCAGGCAATGTTTTCGCCTATGGTCATGCCGGTAATGTTGGAGATCAGTTTAATGCGCGGCGGGGAGAAAACCACGCGTCGGGCGACGCGCTCGAAGTCGGCCAGCATGCCTTCCATGCGCTGGGAATGGAAGGCATGGGAAACCGCCAGAACCGAGGTTTGGATGCCTTCGCCATCCAGTGTGGCGCAAACGGCACGCACGGCATCCTCATCGCCGGAGATGACTAGCTGTTCGGGACCGTTGTATGCAGCAATACTAATCCGTCCTTGGTAGGGGACTATTGCGCTGTCGATAAGGCTTTCCGAAGCGAAAACAGCCGCCATGCCGCCGCCCGCCGGCAGCGCCTGCATCAGACGGCCGCGCTCGGCTATCAGCGTTAAGCCGTCTTCCAGGCTGAATACGCCGGCCGCATAGGCCGCGACATATTCGCCGACGCTGTGCCCCATTAACACCGATGGCGATATTCCCCATGAGCTCCACAGTTCGTACAAGGCGTATTCCAGCGCAAACAGCGCGGGCTGGGCATAGGCTGTCCGGTTTAGGACCTCGGCTTCGGTGTTAAACAGCAGGTCGCGTAAAGAGCGGTTCAACAGGGGTTGCAGCACAGCATCGCAACGGTCGATGGCTTGTTTGAAAACCGTTTGACTTTGATACAGCGCGTGGCCCATGCCTGGGTATTGCGAGCCTTGGCCGGTAAACAGAAAGGCTATGTCCGGAGCGCCTTCTTCACTGTGTCCTGTGACGAGATCACTGTTTTCTTGGCCTTGTTGTATAAAGTCCGCCAGTTTGCAGCGCATCTCGGCCGGGCTGCGACCCGCTACAGACAGGCGCCAGGGCCAGTGATGACGCCCGACGGCCGCCGAATAACACAGGTCGGCCAAGTCTGCCGATGCGCTTTCCGCTTCGTCTTGGGGCAAGACTTTCAGATAGTCGGCAATCAGTGTCTGTAATGCGGCTTCGTCTCGCGCCGATAAGTTCAGCAGATTCACATCCTGCTGTTGTTCGCCGGTTTGCGGTTCCGCTTGGGGGGCTTCCGCGACGATGACATGGGCGTTGGTGCCGCTGAAGCCGAAAGAGCTGAGGCCCGCAATGCGAGGCCGGGCTGAGCGTCGCCAGGCCGATTTTTCGGTGAGTACCCGCAACGGCAGGTTATTCCAGTCGATATGCGGATTGGGGCGCTGAAAATGGATATTCTGCGGCAGCTCTTCATGGGCTAATGACAGCAGGATTTTTATCAGCCCTGCCATTCCCGCCGCCGGTTCCAGATGGCCGATATTGGTTTTTACCGCCCCTAGCCGCAAGGGATCCTGCCGACCCGATCCCAGTACTGCACCCAGGGCTTCGACTTCGATAGGGTCGCCGAGAATCGTGCCGGTGCCGTGCGCTTCAACGTAATCCACTGCTGCGGACTCAAGTCCGGCATCTGCCAAGGCTTCGCGGATAACGGCCTGTTGCGCATTACCGTTGGGCGCGGCCAAGCCATTGGTTTTGCCGTCCTGGTTAATCGCCGAGCCTTTTACCAGCGCAAGAATGCGGTTGCCGTCGCGGACCGCGTCTTTAAGACGTTTGAGCACGACCATGCCGCAGCCTTCGCCGCGCGCATAACCGTTGGCGGAGGCGTCGAAAGTTTTGCATTTGCCGTCGGGCGAGATGGCCTGAAGTTTGGAAAAACAAATATGCAGTTCGGGGGACAGCATAAGATTGACCCCGCCCGCCAGCGCCAAATCCGATTCCCCGCTCTGGAGGCTTCGGCAGGCTAAGTGCAGAGCGACCAGCGATGAAGAACAGGCGGTATCCAAAGCCATGCAAGGGCCTTGCAGTCCCAGAATATAGGACAGCCGACCCACGGCGGTGCTGAAAGTAGAGCCGGTAATCGCATAAGCATCGATGTTCTCCGGCTGTCCCGAATGGCGGTGGCTGCGGGCATAATCGTCGCTGGACATGCCGACATAGACCCCGGTTCTGCTGTTTTTCAATGTGCTTGGAACCAGGCAGGCGTGTTCCAATGCCTCCCAGCCGATTTCCAGCAGCAGCCGATGTTGCGGGTCCATGGCGCGCGCTTCTTTGGGCGATATGCCGAAGAAATCTGCGTCGAAACCATCGACAGGAGTATCCAGGAAGCCGCCTCGAGTGGTGTACATTTTGCCCGGCGCTTGCAGATCTGCGGCGTAGTAGTCCTCAGCCGTCCAGCGACTCGACGGGACTTCGGTGACGGCGTCAACGCCGCCCTGCAACAGTTGCCAAAACTGTTCCGGGTTATTGGCCCCGCCGGGAAAGCGGCAGGCCATACCGATGATGGCAATGGGCTCTTTGTTTTTAAGCGAGGCGTTTTCTTCCAGCAGTTGCCGAATGGTCATCGAAGCTTTTTGTAAAGCTTGTCTAAAGGCCTCTTCGCGGCCTTGCGGCTCTCCTTGTGCCATTTTTTCCTGATCAGACATGCCGACTGCCCCGGTTTATAGGATATGTAAAAAAATTCTCTAATGCTTGCAACGGTAATTCTTCACATTGCCAATGCGTCAGTCCCGGCCCTACGGCTAAGGCCGCCGGTACATTTAATAGGGGGAGGGGATAGACGCGATAAGTGCTATAGGCCTGCAATTTTGTAGGCCAACGTAAAACCGTTCCATCTCGTGCAATTTCCAGTTCCTGCAAGTCCATTTGTAATCCTTTGCCGCTGGCTTTTAATAGGGCTTCTTTGTACGTCCAGATTCGGTAGAACTCCGTCCGTTGTTGTTCTTGGGTCATCGCTAAGCAGGCGTTGCGCTCTTGTTCCGAGAAACATAAATTAATCAGTGCGGCAAGGTCGGTCAACGGACGGTCGATTTCAACATCGACGCCGATTTCGACGTTGCGGGATACGGCAAGCAGCGCAATATGATTGCTGTGCGCCATATTAAACTTCCAGTCTGTCTCCGTCCCAGCCAAGTACGGCTTGCCGTAAGGGCCATAGATAAACTCCAGGCTTTCCGGCGCCTTACCGCAACAGGCGCCTAAAACCAGACGCAATACACCGCGTCCGCCAATGAACCGCTGTTGCAACAGCGGGGTGGCAAAAGCGTAGGCGCGTTTGCGCTCATCAGCGGACAGAATGGCTTCCAAATGTCGGGTAAAGCCGGTTAGCTCATCCAAATTGATCTGCCAAACACGAATTTTATCCGTTTCCGGTGCGGGCAACAAATCTCCGGCTTCAGTATAAGCCGGTAAGCCTGAACGTTTCGGAAAAAGCTGTGTTTCCTTTTGCAATGCTGTTACCCGGTAATGATTTCAAGATGCCCTTGTCCACTCAGCGTTGCCAGATCAATGTCGGCTATACAGCGGACTTTTGTGTAATTGAGGGTTAAGCCTCCAATCAGGCGAACTTTACCGGTTTGGCTTTCAAAATCGGCCTGGCTAAGATCGCTCTCGTTCTGATCGAGTTTGATTCCAAGCTCGGTTCCGCCCTGAGTTTGAGGGAAGTGAATATGCACGAATCCCCGGTCAAGACACACCTGAAGGGCTTCAACAGTCTTCTCGGGACGAAGGCCCAGCTCTATAGGGTGGGAGCCGTTAGCCAGCCGCTCGACCAAGTCGTCCTCGCTGCCTGCTTCGGTTAATAACGCTTCAGTCGGCGGTTGCGGATTTTGCGCGGCATCCTCCATTTGCCGACGCAGGCTGAGCGGCCGCATGTCCTGCCATATTGTCTCAATATGCGCCAGACATTCGGCTTTAAGGCCGCTGTGTCCGACATCTTTCCAACCTAACGGGTTTTCGCGATCGGCAGGCCAGATGGAATATTGCTCTTCATGATTCACTACAACTTTGTAGAGGGTTTTGTCTTCCTGTTCATCGTGCTGCATGTGTGTCTCTTTAATGGTTGAGAGGTTAGAGCGTGAGTATCATGGGTGTCTTTGCCGGTTACGCAAAACCTGTAAAACGCACTTAAAGCGGTCCAATCTGCGCCGATGCTTTGGCGATTGCTTGCATCAGCGCGTCGGCATCTGAACGTAGAAAGAAATGTCCGCCCGGAAAAACATGCAGGCTGGCGGCCTGGGTGGTGTGCTCATTCCAGGCTTCAATTTCTTCAGGCGAAACTTCTGTGTCTTGGCGACCGGCATACAATTGTAACGGACAATTCAGCGATGCATCGGGCACATAGCGGTAAGAGTCGCACAATGTCAGGTCTGCCCGCAGTGTCGGCAGTAAGAAATCGAGCAGTTCCTGATGTTCGAGGATCTCGTCCGGGAAGCCGCCGAAACGGCGGAGTTTTTCGATGAATTCTTCGTCAGGTAGTGCGTGCATCGGAGTTCGACGTGGCGGCAGATGCGCGGCACGGTGAGCGGAAAGAAACAGCATAAGCGGCAAAGGCGCGTTTTGCCGTTGCAGAATTTTGGTCAGCTCGAACGCCAGCAAGGCGCCCATGCTGTGACCGAACAAGACGAACGGTTTATCGGCATACAATTGGATCTGGCTGGCGAGAATCTCGGCCAGCGGCAGGACATCGGTATGCGCCGGTTCACGGAAGCGGTTTTCTCGTCCGGGCAACTGTATCGGGCAAACCTCAATAGCGGGAGACAGCGCTCTTCCCCACGCTCTGAAGATCGAAGCGCCGCCTCCGGCAAACGGTAAACAAAACAGTCGTAAAGGTGCCGCTGGATTAGGTGTTGGGCAGGTTATCCAGTCGTTAAACTTTATAGTCCCGTGAACTTTCGCTACGTCGGCGGATGGTTGTTGGGGGGTAAAAGGTGAATCTAAATTTTCTGATCTCATGCGTTCAGGTCCTGTTCGTCAAGGAGCTTGTCCAGGTCTGCCAGCAGCGCGTGGGCGGAAGAGCTGGCGGAATCATCATGCTGCGCAGGTTGCGCGGCAGCCGCAGACGGTTCAATTGAGCCGAGCGCTTTATCCATCAGTACCTCTATGTAGTCCATAATGTCGTTTACGGTCGGGTAGTTAAATGCCAGACTCACCGGCAAAGCTTGCCGCAAGTTGTTGCCGAGCACATTACGCATCTGCACGGCCATCAGGGAGTCCAAGCCCTGGTCGGCCAAAGGCTTGGCTGGATCCAAGAGCACCGATTCGTGAATGCCCAGTGTCCGTCGTACTGTGTCGTGTACCAGGGCGCCGAGTAGCTGCTTGCGTTTTTCCGGCGATGCTTGTTGGAGTTCATGCAATATTTCCGGCGTAGCGCCGCCGTCCATCGTTGCCGATGGAGCGGTCTTGCTCAGTTCCGCGAAGAAATTGCGCGGCGTACTCAGTTGGGCGAGATATTTCTGCCAGTCCCAGTCAATAACGCTGATTTGTGCGACGTTAGCGGCCAGAATTTTTTCCAGCGCTGCTATCCCGACCTCAGGTTTGATGCCGGTGAAGCCCAATCGGCCCATGTGATCGGCAATGGCGGTGTCGGATACGGCGATGCCTACGCTGTCCCACGGTCCCCAGTTAATGCTGACGGCGGGTAAATCTTGCTGTCTCCGGTAATGAGCTAAACCGTCCAGGAAAGCATTGGCGGCGGCATAATTGCCTTGTCCCTGATTGCCCAATACTGACGCGGCGGATGAGAACAACACGAAGAAATCCAAGGGCAGCGCTTGGCTGAGTTGGTGAAGATGCCAAGCGCCGTGGATTTTCGCGGGTAATGCGCACTTAAAGTGCTCCCAGGTCTGCTCTGCGAGCATCCCATCGCCAATGATGCCGGCGCAGTGCATTATGCCGCGCAGCTCGGGTAGGGTGGTGTTGATTGTGTGGAATACTTGGGTCAGCGCTTCGCGGTCGGCGACGTCTGCTTGCATCAACAGCACTTGGGCTCCGGCCAGTTCCATACGTTTTACCGCTTCCAACGCTTCTTTCGAAGCTTGGCTACGGCTGGTCAAAACAAGGTGTCTGGCACCCTGCGCCACCATCCATGCGGCGGTGCTAAGGCCTAAGCCGCCGGTGCCGCCGGTGATCAGGTAACTGGCATCGGCCCGTATTGACGGTTGCTGGCCGGTTGCGGGGGCTTGTTGCCGGGTTAAACGGGCAACGTGCCGCGTACCTTGCCGCCAAGCGATTCTGGATTCGTCATCGGCCGTTTGCAGGCTTGCCAGTAAGTCATCGGCATCGGCTGTCGCCGGATCCAGGTCTACCAGGGTACAAGCCAGTTCCGGGTGTTCCAGCGCCACGGCCAAACCCAGGCCCCACAGCGGCGCTTGCTGTATTTGCGGACTGAAGGTTTCGTTGCCTATGGTTTGTCCGCCGCGGCTGACCAACCATAAGCGGGTTCCGCCTAACCCGTTGGCATGAACCAGCGCCTGAACCAGGTGCAGCACGCTGGCGCAAGCGAGGCTTTGGGTGTGTGCCAGCCATTGGCTATCCTCAACCTTGGTTTCGTCCCGGCTCCATAAATGCACGATGCCTTGGAACCGGCCTGCCGTTCCCACGCTATCCTGTAACAGCCGCGCAAAATCATCAGCTTGATCAGGATCGACGCAATAATGATCTTGCTCGACGACGCCATAGGCCGAACCCGGCGTGACCAGCACGCAACGCGCGCCCTGCGCTCTTAACTGTTGCGCCAATTGCCCGGCGGTTCCCTGACTATCCGAAAAAATCAACCACTGTCCCTGAATATTGGCTGATGGGCTCTGCGATGTTACCGCGAGCGGCAGCCAATCGTAGCCGTACAGCAGGGCATCGGCCCGGTTCGGCAGGTAGCGCTGGATTGCCTTGAGACTGGCGGCTCGCGCTTCCAGTCCGATGAATTCGATCAGCACTTGTCCCGCTGAGTCGCACAGCGTCGCATCGGCTATCACCCGTTTGGCGGCATCGGCGGGACGCAATACCAAATGCCCCCACAACGAGGTATTGTCCAAGGCTTGGAATACGCGTATTTCCTCAATGCCGAACGGCAGCCAAGTTTCGTCTTTCGCCAGGATGCCGGTGGCTAACAGCAAGCCGAAGCAAGCGTCCAACAGCCCCGGATGCAATTGCTTGGCGTCCAGCCCTCCCAGAGATTTCGGGGTACGCAGGCGGCAGATGGTTTCCCGGTCGCCGCGTTTTATCGATTCGATCCAGCGATAGCTAGGCCCCAGATGGATATGACGATCGGCTTGGGCTTGGAAAAACGCTTCGATAGAGAGGGTTTCGCCGCAACGCTCCCAAAGGGTTTGGAAAGATTTGTCGGCCGAGCGGACAACGGCTTGCTCAAACGATCCTTCGGCGTGGGTGGCGACGGTGGGTTGCTCTGACGTTGCGGCGGCGGCAAAGCTGATCAGTTGGAGCGTAGCTTTGCTGTCTGCTGTCGGTGTCAGTACCACCTGTACGGTACGGGTTTGTCCGCCGGGAATAATGAGCGGCTCGGGAAAATAGACATCTTTCAGCACATAAGCGCTTTTGCCGAAGGTTTCCGCAGCGGCGGTCAGCAGCATGGCAACGTGGCAGGCACCGGACACGACGATTTCATCGTAAACCCGGTGATCCTGCAAAAAGGGCAGGGTTTCTGCGCTGAAGCGATTCTCATAGATCGTCGCTTGCAAGGTCGGCAGTTGCAGCTTGTTGCCGAGTAAAGGCCGGGCGTTGCCGTTGCCGTTGCCGCGAACCGCGGTCGTTACCGTGGCGGGCCGATCCAGCCAGTGCCGTTGACGCTGGAATGGGTAGGTCGGCAGCGGCAAGCGGCGGCGTTGATAGGGCTGGTCGAAGCCTTTCCAGTCTACCGGACCGCAAACCGACAATTGGCCCAGACTGTTAAGCAGCGTCTGCCAATCGGCTTCTCCCTGTCTTAAGCTCGGCAGCCAGATACTTTGGTCTGTTGCAACGCAGCGCGCACCCATACCCAGCAAGGTCGGTTTCGGGCCGATCTCGATAAAGATTTCGCAGCCGTGTTGGACCAGTGCCTGCATACCCGCCATGAATTTTACCGGCTGGCGTATATGGCGGCGCCAATAGGCGGGCGTGGAGATTTCGTCGGATGCCAGTGTGCCGGTGAGGTTGGAAACCAGCGGGATTTGCGGCGGTGCATAGGTAATGCGTCCGGCGACGCGGGCGAAATCGGCCAGCATGGGTTCCATCAATGGAGAATGAAAGGCATGCGAGGTGTTAAGCGCCTGAGTTTTATACCCGCTTTCGTGCAAGCGGGCGAGAATGTCGGCTAATGCTTGTGTTCGGCCTGAAATGACAATGCTTTCGGGGCCGTTTTCGGCGGCGATAGCCACGTCATTTGCATAGGCGGCCAGCAGCGGGCGTACCTGTGCTTCAGTGGCAAAGACCACCCACATTTCGCCGTCTGTCGGCAACGCCTGCATCAAGCGGGCGCGCTCCACGACCAGATTTAGGCCGTCTTCCAGGCTGAATACTCCGGCAATACAAGCCGCGACATATTCGCCCAAGCTGTGGCCGATGACGATGGAGGGCTCAATGCCCCAGGATTTCCATAGTTCGGCCAGGGCGTATTCCAGTGCGAACAATGCCGGTTGGGCATAGGCGGTTTCATCCAGCTTTGCCGGATTGCCGTCTGCCGGATAGAGCACCTCCAGTAATGGCAGATCCAGCATGGGTTGTAAAATTTCGGCGCAACGGTCGAGTTGTTGACGAAATACCGGTTGGCTGTCGTACAACTGACGGCCCATGCCCGGATATTGCGAACCTTGGCCGGTAAACAGGAAGGCGATCTTTGGACGCCCCTGGGGGCTCATTTGTCCGCGGATGACGCTGTCGGGATGTTGTCCGGCAGCGACGCTTTGCAAGTCGTCGCGCAACTGTGCGGCCGATTCGACCGGTACAGCCAAGCGATGCTCGAACGGCCTGCGCCCTGTGTTGGCGGTAAAACAGACATCCGCTAGGGACACTTGGGGGTTGTTAGTGAAAAACTTTGCATAGCGAGCGGCCAGTTCGAGCAAGGCCGGTTCGGTGCGCGCGGTCAGCGTCAGCAGGTGTTGCGGGCGCTCCAGGTCGTTGCTTACGGGCGTAACTAGTGGCGCTTCTTCTAAAATGATGTGGGCGTTGGTGCCGCCGATACCCAGCGAATTCACCCCGGCGCGTAGCGGCGTGCCGCTGGTTTTCCAGGGGCTCAGGCGGGTGTTGACATAGAACGGACTGTTCTCGAAATCAATCGCCGGGTTGGGTTTGTTAAAATGCAGGGTCGGCGGGATCAGCCTGTGCTGTAACGCCAGCACGGTCTTGATGAAGCCTACCGTTCCCGACGTGATTTGCAAATGGCCGACGTTGGTTTTAACCGAACCGAGGGCGCAAAAGCCCTTAGCTTCGGTTTGGGCGCGGAAAGCCTGGGTCAACGCGTTCACTTCAATGGGATCGCCCATTTCCGTACCGGTGCCATGCGCTTCGACGAAACCGATGGTGTCCGGCGCTATGCCGGACATCGCGAGAGCTTCCGCCGCAACCGCGGCTTGCCCTTCGCTGCTGGGCGCCATATAGCCTACTTTCACGCCGCCGTCATTGTTGACGGCGGAACCTTTGACCACGGCGTAAATATGGTCGCCGTCGCGGATCGCGTCGTCCAGCCTTTTCAGCAACACAGCGCCGACGCCGCTGCCGAAGACCGTGCCTTTGGCTTCGGCATCGAACGAACGGCAATGCCCGTCGGGTGAAACGATCATGCCGGTTTGGAACAGGTGGCCGGACTGCTGCGGTACTTGCACCGCCGCGCCGCCGGAGAGAAACAGGTCGGCTTCGCCATTGAGCAGCGACTGGCAGGCCATGTGGATCGTCACCAAGCCGGTGGAGCAGGCGGTCTGCACGTTTACGCTGGGGCCGGTGAGGTTAAGTTTGTACGAAACCCGCGTCGTCAAATAGTCCTTGTCGTTAGCGACCATCAGCAGAAATCCGCCCATGGAATCGAGTGTGGCAACGTCCAAATCGTCCTGAATATCCAGGGTGTCGCGGTTGGGGTAGACATTGTTGAGCAAGTAAGTGTTCATGCTCGCCCCGGCATAAACGCCCGCTACGCCTTCGTAGGCGATGGGGTCGTAACCGGCGTTTTCGAAAGCCTCCCAGGCGCATTCCAGGAACAAGCGGTGTTGCGGGTCCATTAACTCGGCATCGCGGGCGGTGTAGCCGAAGAAGCCCGCATCGAAACCTTCCACATTGGACAGCAGCGGACTGGCTTTGACATAGTCGGGATGGCGCACTACCGAGGGCTTGATGCCGGTGGCGGTAATGTCCTGTTCGTCGAAGAAGGTGACCGATTCGACGCCCTCGGCCAAATTGCGCCAGAAGGTTTCCAAATCGTCAGCCCCTGGAAAACGGCAGGACATGCCGATGACGGCAATGTCAGTGCTGCTCTGGGTGGATTTGTAGTTGCTGCGGGCCTCTGCGCGCTCCCGGCCTTTTTGCGACGGCGTTTCCCTGAGGCCTTCGTCGGCGAGCAGTTCCACGAGTGCGCTGATCGTCGGGTATTTGAACAGGTCGACCAAAGTAATCTGCGGGCCGAAAATTTCCACTAAACGATCATGAGCTTGCACCAGCAACAGCGAGTGGCCTCCCAGTTCAAAGAAATTGTCGTTCACGCCGACTTGCGGGATTTCCAGCACGTCCTGCCATATTTTCGCGATCTGGACTTCGATTTCAGATCCGGGGGATTGCTGTTGCGCCGTTTCTTGCGTGTTGCCCAAGGTCAGTTTAGACAGCCGGTTGCGGTCGATTTCACCGTCCACGGTCAGCGGCATTTCCGGCAGGTGCTGCAAAAGGTTGCCGGGGCGGCAGCCGGGATGGCGTCCCAACGGATCTTCAGCAAACAGCGCTTCATAAAAGGGGTGCTGTTTGTACTGCTGCTTGTAATGGTAAGACGTGCAGGTGAAAGCAATGCTTTCGCCGCCGCTGCGCAGGAATTGACCGCTGACTACGAAGTCGGGATTAAGCCCGTTTTCGCACAGACTGCGGGTAACCGTTGCGATGATGCGGTCGCCGGGTTTGGCTTCGATACCGGGATGGAATACCGGCAGGTAGACCGGCAACCAACTGTACTCGTGCTCAATAATGTCGATGACTTCGCCTTCGATGGTATGAAGGTTCAGCCAGACCAGGAAGCCGTCGAGGCGCGATTCCTGGTCTATGATCAACTCGATTTGGTGCTGTTCCTCCAACGGCGTGATGCGGTTGAAGTCCAGGTCTTCGAAAATATCGGCGTTGGACAGCAGGTTGTTGCGCGGGAAATTCTTGATGCATAGCCGCAGGTCGAAGGGGTAACCCACCTCGGCAAAAATTTTGCCGGTATAGGAACTGGGCACTTGATAAAAACCCGGATGCGGCAGCAAGTCGTCGGGAAAGCGCGCCGCGGCGATTTTGGTGATACTGCGGCCGGGGATCATGATGCCGCCGGGGCGGAGGAAACGATGGGCGTTGTTGATCAGCGCAGTAGCGCCTTCGCAGCCGCCTATCGGGCCGACAATTTCCGAAACGCAGACATCGGCTAGCTCTGGGATTTCGACCTGGGTCGCATCGCCGTGGATGATGGTGATTTTATCGTCCAGCCCCAGGTGTTGAATGTATGCCACTGCTTGCGCAAAAGCCTCGTCGCCCATTTCGATAGCGTAGACCTTGCTCGCGCCCGCTTCCAGCGCCAGCCTGGCCAGGATGGCTTCTTTGCCGGTGCCGATGTCGAGGACGATTTTGCCGGGAACCGTGCGTTGCAGCGCGATGCGGTAGCTGTCGTTACGGCGTTCATCGTTGGCCAAGGCGTAATAGATTAGGTCGTCGTAGACGAAATACTCGGCCACCGAAGGCCACAGCTCAAGCTGCTCGGCGCCGGCGCTTTCCGGTTCGCGTAGCTGTATGTAGTCGCATGGGACTATTGATCCGTAGCGGTCGGTCAACGGTTCCGGGTTTAACCGGGCCGGAGTCATCAATTGACGCGCTGTGAAATAAACGGCAATTTTGCCGAGTTGCGGCGGGCCGTTGTGGGTCTGTGCGCGGACAGCCGGGCTGTCGCCATCCAGGCCGATCAGTACCTGCTTTTCGTCAAGTTGCAGAGCGACGAGGATAGCATTGATGCTGCGGCGCACCGAGCTGCCGACGGGTGTTTGCGCGTCCAGCGCCGATGCTGTGCCTAGGCTGTCCCAGTCGGACAAGCCGATGCTGTAGAAACGCGGGCCGCCAAGAGGCGAGGTAGCCAGGGCTTCCCGAGAGGCGGTGCCGGTTTCAGGAGAACACTGGCCGGGAGCGCTGAGGAAGCCGCTTGTCGATGACAGGGAAACAAAGAATTTTCCCTGGAATTGCTCAAGGATTCGGTAGAGAGCGTTCGCACCGATTAGTTCAGGAGCCGACTTGGGGGCCTGCGTTTCTTCCAGCAGCGGATGTTCGGGCAAAGCGGCGGCAAGGTGAATGACCCCGTCCAGCTTATTATCCCACTGAGCCAGCGTAGCACTCAGGGCTTGCTGTAATTCTTCCTGATTCAAGGCGGCAACGGCAAGATAAACGCATTCGCCGGACAGTTGCCGTAGCCGTTGGTAGTGGGCAGGACGGGCGTCTTTGTCGTCCGCCGCCGCTTGCGATTGCAGCGGGGTTTCGCCAAGCAGTATCAGGCGGGAATTGAAGCGGCTGAGCAGGTATTCCGCCAATTGCGGCCCAATTCCCTCGAGTCCGCCGTTGATGACATAGACGGCTTGATGCTGGAAAGGCAGCACGGAAGGGGATTCCTTCGTGACCGTAGCGACATCGATCTGCTGCAAGCCTGCGACCCAGCGTTGTTGCCCGCGATAGGCGATTTCTCTATCGACGGACATCCCCAGCAGCTCACTGACGATAGCCGGAGCATAGGCGGACGAGGCATCTGCGGGGCAATCCAGGTGCAGGCAGCGCAGCCGGGGCTGGTCTTGTTCGATGGCGTGCAACAGTCCTGGAAGAGCGGCTTTCGCGGAGGCAATGCCCTCGTGCTGATGACCGGAAACCGCCAGTAGCCGGAGCGGGGCGTCGAGCGCTAATAGCGCCTGGGCCAGAAGCAATACGCTGTCGGCTTCTTTCAGCTCTGTGTCATAGCTGAACAGGTGCAGGACGGAACCGAGCCGGATATCCGATGCCTTAAGCCATTCCACCAGCTGATGATAGTGCTGCGGTTCATTCGGACGGATGGATAACTCCATCGCGCCGAGTTGGGCGAAAGATTCGCCGGGTTTGACGAGTATGCATTGGATGCCGGCCGTATCTAATTCGGAGGCAACCTGCAAGCCCAGGCCAAGCCGGTCGAGGAAAATAACGCAGGCGCCGTTGTCAACGCGGGGAATATGCACTAGCTCCTTGCGACGCCATATCTTTTTGTGGAACCGATCCGGCAGGGTTTGTTCGTTCGCCGTCAACAAATCCAGATGCTCAAGGATTTCCTGGAACGCGCCTTGCTGGAATTGTTCAATGAGCTTTTTATGCTGGATCTTGCCGATGCCGGTTTTAGGTATCGCATCGCGATCGAGCGGAATCAGGTAATCGGCTTTAATACCCAGACGCTTGGTTAGCTGCGACTGGATGGTTTTTAACAGTTTAAGCAGGACGGCATCGTTGTTTTCGTAAGCCGCGTGGAAGAAAACCGCCAGTTTCAGTCCTTCGCTGCCTTCCTGCCGCACCGCGCAGGCTGCGGTAAACGACGCGGCGATTCCGGCGATTTGTTCAACCACCGCCTCGATTTCATTATTGTAGAAATTCGCCCCGTTGATGATGATGCCTGCACCGGCCCGTCCGGTGAGTACCAGTTCTCCGCCGGAGATAAAGCCGGCATCGCCGGTGTCGAACCAGCCGTCGGCCAGGAACACCTTGTTTGCTTCAGGATTATGGTAATAGCCGGGCGTTAGTACATCGCCTTTGAGTTGAAGGCGGCCGATGGTTTCTTCCGGTAGTACGCGCTGTTCGTCATCGGCGATGCGCATCGAAACACCGGGGATGACCGGGCCGAGACTGGCGAAAGAGACGCACAGTTCGTCATCCGGATCGACCCGGCGGATTGCGCCGCTCAGGGAATTCCGGTCGATATGATGGAAACCAAGGGACTGGCCCGTTGCCGGTTGATGGTAGGTTACGCCCGAGCAGACTTCCGCCATGCCGAAAGCGGCCAGTAGTGTTGACGGTTGTAGGCCATAGCATGCCAGGCTTTCCAGGAACTCTCGGGTGGTCGTGCGAGTGATGGCTTCACCGGCGATCAACAGCGTTTTAACGCAGGACAAATCCCAGTCCTGTTGCGGCTCGCTGTTGAGGGCGTTTGTCACCAGCGCGTAAGCAAAATTAGGCGACCAGCTGTGGCAGGCGCGATGCCGGTGCATGAGTTCCAGCCAACGTAGCGGGCGCGCCAGGATATATTCTTTAGGGGCGTAGACCAGTTTACAGCCCAGATCGAGGTAGCGTAGATGCCACTCGGAAATACTGCCGATATGGTCGAAAGGCAGCCAGTTAAAGATCACATCGTCGGCAGTATGCCGACACAGTATATTGGTGCCGCGGGCGCGCGCCAGAAGGTTGCGGTGCGTTAGCGCAACCGCTTTGGGTATCCCGGTGCTGCCGGATGACAGCGTGTAAAAGGCGATGTCATCGGGTGCTGCGCTGTGGATATGCATATCCGCCGGATTGTCGCGTAGCGCTTCGATGGCAACCCAGCGGGCGTCGGCGAAACACGGCGCCTGTGACGAGGTTCGTATGGACGTGCTGCGGCTGTTGTTAGTGAAGATAAGAGGCTGGTCGAACAGGTTCCAGATCTGCTGGAGTTGTTCCACCGCCCGGCTTTCTATGTCATAACTCAGCGGGACGGGAACAATGACCGGCTCGAAGCCGCCGAGTAGGCAGCCCCAGAAGGCGGGCAGAATATCGTCGTTGCGTTCGAGCTGGAAAACGACCTTGTCGCCGGGCTTGAGGCCTTCGTGTCGCAAGCCGCCGAGTATCCGGCGCGCTTCCGTCAGCAGGGAGCCGTAGCTTTCAGCGCGCTCGTTGCCGTCGCTGTCGACATAGATGATGGGCGTGCCTGCTTCGGCTGAACACAGAACTTGCTGGAGAACCTGGGCGGCACCGTCGCGTTGCGGCAAAGGCTGCCCGTGGCAAATGGCGTCAGGTGCCGGTTCGTTGCCGCGAGCCGATGGGGGCGGGGTTTCTGCATGAGGCAGTGCGGCGTTTGGAATTTGATTGCGTAGCAGCTTGCCGACATGTATATATTTCGGCGAGTCCGGCCAGTACCCTGAAATGCAGGCAACCCGCTCAATATTGGGCAAAGTTGCGATACGACCGGCGCATTCCGCCGCAGATTCTTCTGAGAGAACCGGCACATGTGCGAGTGCGGACGCGTCGACCGTACCGTCGTCGTTGAGGGGCAGATAGGCAACGGCTACGAACCAAGCGATTTGTCCTTCGGACAAGGCCTGCAGCCGGAGTTGGGCCTGTTCGAATCTATGCGGTTCCGTTGTCACGATGTAGGCGACTTGCTCTACCTCGCCATGCTGTGTTTTCCGCTCAAGGACAAAGTATTCCTCGACCGCTGGATCGTTCACTAGTGCCGTTACCATGGTGTCCATGTCTATATCTATATTGGTTTTTGTATAGAAGGGCCAGTCATTGGCCTATCTCTTTCCTTAGTTCAATGCGGGTAGTACCCATTCTGCATTGGTTACGAAAAACTTTTCCGCATGATTCTGCCCAAGCCGGTCGATATGATCGACAAACTCCTGGATAGGCCGGGTGCCGCCTTCCGGGTGGGGGAAGTCGCTGTTATAGCAGTAGCATTCTTCGAATCCGTAACGTTCGATGTAATCTGCGACCGGCTCAAAGCGGTATGGCGTAACGCGTATATTGCGTTGGATATATTCGGAAGGTTTCATAGACAATGCGCCCGACAAGCGTCCTCTGTAAATGGAGGCGACTTGATTCAGGTGAGTGGCCATCGGCGCCAGCCAGAATGCGCCTAACTCAATCACGGCAAAGCGAAGCCTTGGGAAACGTTCAAAGACGCCGCCGAGAACGAGTGTGGAAAGAAAATTCTGTGGAGAGTAGTACATGGAAGAAAACATATAGGTATTAACCTGCTCGCCTTCCGATGACATATCCATGGGTTGAAAACAGAGGTGGTCGACGCCCTTGCTCCAGGAATCGCTCGCCATAAAGCCATGTTCGCCGCCTGCATGAAGAATGGCGGTCGCGTCGGCTTCCTGGATCAGATGCCATAGTTCATCCATTTTTGCATCGGCGGGCGAAGCGTCGCCGGGCGGAACCGAACTGGCCAAAACAAAAGCACGCCCGCCTGCTTTAAGAACCCGCTTTGCTTCCGCTATGGCAACGTCGATGTTATGCGTATTCAATATGGCGACTGAGCGGAGTCGGTTGGGGTTTTGCTTGCCGAAATCGATGATAAAGTCATTCCAGTGACGCATGGTGGCAATACCCAGCTCGTTATTGGCAAATGCCGCGCCTTGAATGCCGGGGTCTGAGAAGATGAAAGACCGGTTAACGCCCATATAATCCAGGGTTTTCAAACGGCCGTCGGAACTGAAAGCACCGGGTGCCGCCGAGCCTTTTGTACGCCATACGGTTTCTTCGGTATATTCTTGAGATTCTTCGCCCACCAACTTGGCTATTTTGGCCGCTTCTTCCTTGGGTGCGTTGTCCAGCATTTGGTGGTACATGTCGGCGAAGTATTTACCTACTTCTCCGGCGGCTATCTCATAGTTATTTGGAGACGGTTGGATGTGCGTATCAAGGTCGTTCAGGCGCCCGTGGAATTGGCTCATGTCCAGCATCGGTCTGTCCTCTCGTTATTATTGTAGTAATGGAAATGTTATTAAAAAATCTCTGCCCATCTTGCTCGACTCAGGCCTGGGCGCCTCAGCAGCGTACGTAGACTAACAGAGATGCGGATGTTTGAATAGGTGTTTTTACGTAGTTTAATCACCTCGCGCCAAAGACAGCGCAAGGTGTAAACGCTGTGCAAGCTGGCGAACATGGGGCAGAGTAACCATGGTCAGGTGGTCGCCCGGAATATACTCCATTACCGGCACTCCTTTGCTGTATTGTCGCCAGCCCCAGGCTTCATCGTTTTTCAGGTATTCCGGCATCCCGTCCAGGAAATCGGCCAGCGGCTCGCGGGCGCGGAATAACGCTATGTTGACCGGACAATCGGGGGCTGGACGATAATGAATTCGCGCCTGGGTTTTGTATACTTCGATGAAGCCGCGGATTTCAGTGGAAGCGGTGCCTTGCTCGGTAACGCCCCGAGTACTCAGTCGGCTGGCTAACAGATCGATTTGTTCGCTCCATGGAAGATCGACGAGTTCATCGTAGCTTAACGACAGGGGTTTTTCGTACAAATGCCCTAACGTGTCGGCAACAGCGACTAACCAGCGGCTGTCGTCCCAGCCGCCGATAGCCGAGAGGTCTCTTTCCGAGGGCGCGCCGGTATCCAGAATGGTCACCAGCGCAACTTCGTGCCCGGCTTTCTGTAATTGTTGCGCCATTTCCAACGCTACCCAACTGCCGAAAGAATGCCCGCCCAGATAATAAGGTCCCTGTGCTTGAACTTTTTGCAGCGCGCCGATATTCAGGGCGGCAATGTCCTCTATCCGCGTCAGCGGCGGGGTGAATCCATCCAGTCCCAGCGCTTGCAGCCCGTAGAAGGGGCGGTCGTATTCTGCCAAACAACGCGCTAATTCATTAAAATACAGCACACTGCCGCCGGTGCCGGGAACGCAGAAAAAAGGCGCGAGCGAACCTTTGGATTGAATGACGACCAGCGGCGAGAAGGTAAGTGTTTCTTCCGGCCGGTCCAGCGCCTCGGCTATCTGGTGAATGGTCGGCTTATCCAAAAGCGAGGTCAGGGGCAGTTGCCTGCCGAATTTTTCTTTTATTCCGCTGATTAAGCGGATAGCCAGCATCGAATCGCCGCCTAATTCGAAGAAGTCATCGTAAATGCCGACATCGGCAAACCCCAACAGATCCTGCCAAAGCTCCGCCAGTTGGTTTTCGCTGTTGCTGGTTGGCGCAGCGTAGGCGCTGGACAGTTCGGGGCGCGTGTATAGACTATCCGACACCGGTTTTTCCAGCCGGTTTTCAAGGCCAACCCATTGCTTGAATCGCGTTTGCAAATCGCCGGTGGCGATGATGATTCTGCCGGAAAAGACTTGGGAGATAACCCGTCGAAAGGCTTCCACGGACTCTTTTGGTTGCATGGACAACGCTTCCGGTGCAGGCGTGTCGGCAAACAGCCAGGCATCCCAATTGGTCGATAGCCAGGGCGTGCCGCCGGCACGGTTCTGCCTGACGGCGAAAGCGTCAACGAAAAGGTTGGCGGCACTATAGGCGGCAAATCCCACCCCGCCCAATACGGCTGCGGTCGAGGAAATCAGCAGGCAAAAATCCAGGTGTTGTTCGCGTAACAGTTTTTCCAAGACATACAAACCGTGAATTTTAGGGCCGAATTGGACTTGCGATTCGCGTCTGCCGATGTCGGTGAATGCGCTGACGAAGGAGGCATCGTTCAGCCTGCCCGCCGCATGGATAATACCGTGCAATGCGCCGAATTGGTCATGGGCCTGGGCTAGCGCAGCCTGCATAGACTTTTCGTCGGCGACATCGGCTTGAATCAGCAGCACTTTCGCGCCCAAGGTTTCCAGGTGTTGAACGGCGCGAATTTTAATACTGAGTTCGTCATCGGCGGGGTGGCTTTGCAGCCAGGCAGCCCATTGGGAAGGGGCCGGAAAGAATGAACGGCCAAGCAGAATCAATTGGGCCTGAACGGTTTCGGCCAGGAATTTGGCGAGTAACAGCCCGACATTGCCGAGGCCGCCGGTGATCAGGTAGACCCCATGTCGGCGAAGCTGCCGGACGCTGTCGGCTGCGGCGCTAAGCGGCACACGCTCAAAGCCCGGAACCAGCCGTCGGCTGCCTCGGTAAGCGACCCATGGATCGCTAGCCCCATTCTCCAATTCCGCCAGCAGCAGGTTAACCAAGTCGGCTGTACCGTCAGCGCTTGCCACAGGAAGCACAACATCCAGGCAACGGCAAGTTATGCGCGGCATTTCCTGGGGCATGACCAAACATGGGCCGAGTAGCGTCGTTTTTTCCGGGATGCTTTCTCCGAGTCCGTTCACATCGTGCAGATGATTGGAGATGACGGCGATGCTGATTTTGCCGCTTTGCGATTGCTTAGCCAGGGCGCGTCCCAAAAATAGCAGGCTGTAATAGCCGTTTTGTTGCGCCTGTTCAAAAGTTTCCGGCCCCGATGTATCGGCGGCGCCAAGGCTCCATAAATGCAGGATTTTATGAATAGGCTGCTCGCCGATCGACTGGATCACGGTTGCATAGTCGTCGGGCGAAACGGGATTGATACGATAGTCGGCCCCGTTTTGTTCATAAGCTTCACCTTGGCAAACCGTAATGACAGCTTGCCCGGTTTGTTGCAGCTTGGCGATGAATTGCCGACTGAGGGCCGACTCATCGCTAAACACCAGCCAAAGCGACTGCTCGGTGAAATCGTCGTTGTGCAATGCACGGGGCGTCAGCGTCGGTTTCCAACCGGGCAGATAAAACCACTCATCCAGCGGGCGTTTTTTCTGCGGATTTTGCATAAGGGGTAGAGCATCCCCGGCGGGCGCGTCGATCCAATAGCGCTGCCTTTCAAAAGGATAAACGGGCAGCGGGATACGGCCGAGTTGTTCGTGGGCGTAATAAGCGGGCCAATCGATGCCAACTCCGGCACACCATAATCGGCCCAGGCTATCCGGCATGTTCTGCGTTTCTGCTGTATTGGGCTGTTGTAGCGACGTGAACACGCAACGGGTATTCCCGGCCAATGGATGGCGTCGAGCCAGGTTGCTTAAAATGGTGCCGGGGCCGACTTCCAATAGCACCCGATCCGGGTCGGATAACAGCGTGCCGATGCCTGCTTCGAAATTGACTGCCAAGCGTAAATGCCGGGCCCAATAGCCCGGATCGGTCGCTTGTTCGGGGCTTATCCAAGTGCCGGTCAGGTTGGAAATAAAGGGCAGTCGCGGCGGCTTCAGCGTCAAGGTGTTTAAAACTTCGGTGAAAGCGGCTACTGCCGGTTCCATCATGCTTGAGTGGAAAGCGTGCGAGGTGTGCAATCGGCGACAGACTATATTGTTGTCTGTCAGCCGGATCTCAAGCGCTTCGATCGCCGGGAACGGGCCGGAGACCACGCAGGCTTCGGCGGCGTTAATCGCCGCCAAGGAGAGATCTTCCCCCAGTAAAGCCGGTATTTTATCGACCGGCAGCGAAACGGCCAGCATGGCGCCCTGCGGCTGTTCCCAGATCGCACGGCCTCTGCGGGCGACCAAGATCAGGGCGGTGTCCAGGTCGAACACATCGGCTAAACAAGCGGCCACATATTCTCCCAGGCTGTGCCCGATCATCGCGTCGGGCTTTACGCCCCATGACATCCAAAGTCTGGCTAGCGCATATTCGGTAACGAACAAGGCCGGTTGGGTCAGCCAGGTTTGTTCCAATTGGATCGCGGCTTGCTCTGCTTGATCCGCCGAGGGATAGAGGATGTGGCGCAGATCCAGCTCCAACTCGTCGATTAGCCGTTCGGCGCAGTAATCGATCTGTTCGCGAAACACCGGTTCGGTGCGGTAAAGATCGGCACCCATAGCGACATATTGACTGCCTTGGCCGGGAAACAGGAAGGCGACGCTGCGGTCTTCCGTTTGGGTCTTGGGGATATGCCCCAACCTGTAGCGCTCCGGGGTCTGGAGCGCAGTGACCGCATCTTGCCGGTCGCAGCAAACCACGGCAATGCGGTGGGCGAACTGCCGACGCCCCAGGCCTAGCGTATAAGCCGCATCGGCCAGATTAAGGTCAGCGTGTTCTTGCAAATGAGCAGCCAGACTTGCCCGCAGGTTTTCCACGGCGCTACGGCTGCGGGCCGAAAGAATCAGCACCTGCCAGGGTCGGGCCGATAATGAGACCGAAGGTTCGGGCGCTTCTTCGACGATCAAATGGGCATTGGTGCCGCCGATGCCGAACGAACTGACGCCTGCGCGGCGGGGTGTACCATTGCTGGGCCAGTCGCGCAGCCGGTCGTTGACGTAAAACGGGCTGTTTTCGAAATCGATTTCCGGGTTGGGCCGTTCAAAATGAAGCGTCGGCGGAATTTGCCGGTGTTGGAGGGCGAGCACGGTTTTGCAAAGACCGGCGACTCCCGCTGCGGCATCCAAATGGCCGATGTTGGTTTTTACCGCACCCAGCGCACAAAACCGGTTTTTGTCGGTTCCCGCACGAAACGCTTGGGTGAGTGCTGCGATTTCGATCAGGTCGCCCAAATGCGTACCGGTGCCGTGGGTTTCGATGTAGGAAATGCTGTCCGGGGCAACGTTGGCCCGCGCTTGGGCGTTGGCGACGACTTCCGCCTGGCCTTCGACGCCGGGAGCGGTATAACCGATTTTGAGCGCGCCATCGTTATTGATGGCCGACGCTTTAATGACCGCATGAATCGTGTCGCGGTCGGCCAAGGCCGCATGCAGCGGTTTCAGCAGCACAATCCCTAGGCCGCTGCCCCAGGTGGTGCCGTTGGCGCCCGCGTCGAAAGCGCGGCAGCGGCCGTCGGGCGAGTTAATCATGCCCTCCTGATGCACATAGCCGGATTTCTGCGGCGTCTTTAAGCCCACGCCGCCCGCCAAGGCCATGTCGCACTCGCCGTCCAGCAGGCTGCGGCAAGCCATGTGGATGGCAACCAGCGAGGTGGAACAGGCGGTCTGGACGCTGACGCTCGGGCCTGTTAAATCCAGCGCGTAAGAGACGCGGGTGGATAAAAAGTCCTTGTCGCTTCCCAGCATGACTTGATAAATGGAGTGGGCGTCGCTGGTGTATAAATGGGGCATCAGATTGCGGAGCAAATAGCCGTTATGGCTACAACCGGCAAAAACGCCGATGGCGGTATCGCGGGTGTACGCACCGTAACCGGCATGTTCCAGCGTATGCCACGCATTTTCCAAAAACAGCCGGTGTTGGGGATCGATGATTTCCGCTTCGGTCGGCGTATAGCCGAAGAAAGCCGCATCGAAACCGGCGACATCGGACAGCATGCCGTTGGCGCGCACGTAATTGGGCAGGGCGATTAATTCGGCTTCGATGCCGGAATCGAGCAGTTCTTGGTCGGTGAAAAAGCGAATCGATTCGCGCCCTTCGCGCAGGTTGTCCCAGAAAGTCTCTAAATCGTCCGCGCCCGGAAAGCGGCCGGTCAAGCCGATGATGGCGATGTCGTCGCTGGAATCGGCGTTGCGTGACGTATTGGCCCTGATGCGGATCGGAGTCGGTATTTCGTCTTGAGCGAGTCGGGCTGCGAGGCTGCGGATGGTCGGGTGCTGAAACAAGGTAATCAGCGCAAACGGTTCGCTGACCTGCTTGCGTAAAGCCTCGTAGACGCGAGTGAGCAGTAGCGAGTGGCCGCCCAGATCGAAAAAGTTATCGTCGATGCCGACGTGTTCCAGCCGTAGCGCCTGCCGCCAAATTTCGGCGATGCTGTTTTCCAGTTCGTTGCGCGGTGCGGCAAAGCCCGCGTTCAATTCCGGCCGGGCCAAGTCCGGGGCAGGCAGCGCGTTGCGGTTGACCTTGCCGTTGGGCGTTAGCGGCATCGCGTCCAGAAATACAAACACAGCGGGCAGCATATAGTCCGGAAGGCCTGTTTTCAGGCGGGTGCGCAGTTCATCGGTGCTGGGCGCAGGTTCGGCTGAGGCCAGCAAATAGGCGACCAGGCGTTTGTCGCCGGGTAGGTCTTCGCGCGCCAGGACGATGGCTTGTTTAATGCCCGGTTGTTGGCATAGCGCCGCTTCGATGTCGCCCAACTCAATGCGGTAGCCGCGGATTTTGACTTGGTGGTCGATGCGTCCTAAAAAGTCGATGGTCCCGTCGGCCAAGCGGCGGGCGAGGTCGCCGGTACGATACAGGCGCGCTCCGGCCCGGTCTGAAAACGCGTCGGGCCGATAGCTGTCGGCGGTCAGGTCGGGCCGATAGAGGTAGCCGCGCGCCAGGCCGTCGCCGCCGATGTGCAGTTCGCCGGCAACGCCTATCGGCAGCGGGTGATTGTATTTGTCCAGAATGTAGATCTGGGTGTTTTGTATCGGGCGGCCAATCGCTTCGATGCCCTCTTTGTCTGGATCGACTGATACAACTTCACGGGCCGACGACCAAATCGTGGTTTCGGTGGGGCCGTAGAGATTCCACAGGCGTACGCCTTTTTGCAACAGTTGCCGGGCCAGATCCACCGGCAGGGCTTCGCCGCCGCACAGCACGGTAAACGGCCTAAGCGGCTGCCAATCCGATTCGAGCAATACCCGCCAAGTGGCCGGGGTGGCCTGCATATGGGTAATGCGATGGCTTTGCAGGGTCGCTTGCAGCTGTCTGCCGTCCAGAACGGTTTCACGGTCGGCCAATACCAAATGCGCGCCGCTCATCAGCGGTAGATAGATTTCCAGTGCGGCAATATCGAACGATAGGGTGGTTACCGCCAGCAGTGCGTCCTGCTCGCTTAGGCCGGGTTCGCGCTGCATCGAGACGAGGAAGTTCAGCAGCGCCCGATGCTGGATTTGAACGCCTTTGGGCCTGCCGGTAGAGCCGGAGGTAAAAATCACGTAGGCGGCATTTGACCCGGCGGGCGGCACAGGGGCTTGCGGGTTTTGCTGCGCCAAGTCCGCCAGTATTTCCCGGTCGCGATCCAGACAAATCACTCGTGCGCCGCTTGCCGGTAGCGCGGCTTCCAGCCGTTCCTGAGTAAGCAACAGCAAGGGACGCGCGTCGTCGAGCACACAGGCCAGCCGTTCCGGCGGATAGCCGGGGTCCAGCGGAATATAAGCGCCGCCCGCCCGCATGATGCCCAACAGGCCGACGACCATGTCCACGGAGCGGTCCACGCACAGGGCGACCAGCACTTCGGGGCCGACTCCAAGCCTCTGTAACGCGGAGGCCAGCTGCCGGACACGTCGATACAATTGCCGGTAGCTGAGCGACTGATCGGCAAAACTCAGCGCAATCCGGTCCGGCGTTGCCTGCGCTTGCGCCTCGAACAAGTCGAGAAAACTGTGCGCAGCAGGATAACTTTGTGCGGTGGCGTTGGCGGCATACAAGACTTGTTGGCGTTCCCGCTCATCCAATAAAGGCAATTCGCCTAGGGAAGCAGCCTGTTCGGCAACCATGCCCTCCAGCAGCATGCGGTAGTGGCCCATCATGCGCACGATGCTGGCTTCATCGAACAGGTCGGGATTGTAATTCCACACCGTCAGCAATTCTGTAGCGGTTTCCTCCACGGACAGGCTCAGGTCGAATTTCGCCGCCACCGCTTCCTGCTCCACCGGACAGAGACTCAGGCCGGGCATGACGATCGCATCCACCGGGGTATTTTGCAGATCGAACGACACTTGGAACAGCGGCGCGTAGCTGAGGCTGCGCGGTGGTTTTAACTCTTCGACCAGTTGTTCGAAGGGCACGTCCTGGTGTTCATAAGCCTCCAGGCAGGTGTTTCGCACCCTTGCCAGCAGTTCCCGCGCGGACGGATTACCCGACAGGTCCAGGCGTAGCGCGAGGGTATTGATGAATAAGCCGATCAGCGGCTCAATATCGGCATGGTTGCGATTGGCGACCGGCGTACCGATAACGATGTCTTCCTGGCCGCTGTAGCGGGACAGCAGCAGCGCGAAACCGGACAGCAGGGTCATGAACAAGGTGCCGCCGGTCGATTGGCTCAGGGTTTGCAGGCGTTTGCTTAAATCGGCGTCCAGCTTGGCGTTCAGGCTGCGGCCATGATAGGTTTGGATCGGCGGCCTGGGGCGGTCGGTCGGCAACGCCAGCAGTTCCGGCGCACCGGACAGTTGCTGGCGCCAATAATCGAGCAGTTGGTCAAGGACCTTGCCTTGCAAGCGTTGGCGTTGCCAGTGGGCATAATCGGCGTACTGGATCGACAGTTCCGGCAGCGGTGACGGCAAGTCTTTGCTGAATGCCTCGTAGAGGGCGACCAATTCGCGGAGGAAAATACCCAAGGACCAGCCGTCGGAAACGATGTGGTGCATGGTCAGTAAAAACAACTGCGAGCTATCGGTCCATTGCACCAAGGTGGCATGCACCAGCGGATCGGTGGCGAGATCGAAACAGCGCCGGGCTTCCTGTTGAATCCAGCGTTGTTCTTCTTCGGCCCCTGATTCTTTTGCCGCGACGACAGTCAGCGGGCATTCCGCCGTTTCGCGAATACGGATGACGGCTTGTTCGTCCTCTATCCTGAAGTTGGCTCGCAGCGCCTCATGCCGCCGAACGATTTCGCTCAGGGCCTTTTCTAGCGCCGCCACGTCCAGCTTCCCTTCCAGGCGCATGGCGAGCGGCATGTTATAGGTCGCCGAAGGGCCTTCCAGTTGCTCCAGAAACCACAGGCGTTGTTGACCGAAGGACAGCGGCAAAAGCTGATTGCGCGGAGCGGCGGGGATGCTGTTTTGTTGGGATGCGGTTGACGCTTCCGCTTGGTGCAGATAGCGCAGGATGTCAGCTTTGTGAGCGGATAATTCTGCGGCCAGTTCTGCGTTCATAACCCCTTTGGGCGCCCGGCAACCTAATTGGTCGCCGTCCAGCCAGAGTTTGACATTTAACTCGCGCAGCCGGGACATCAGTGCATCAATGGATTTCACAGTCTAAATTCCTCTTCGTCATCCTGTAACGTGGTTTCAGGGGCCGCGCCTTGCCGTGCCGCCCATAAGGTGGTGTCGATGTATTCGGCCAATTGTTCGATGGTCGGTTTTTGAAACAGCACCGGCAGCGGCACGCTGAGTTGAAACGCCTGCGCGATGCGGGTAACCAGCTTCGCCGCCAGCAGCGAATGCCCGCCCAGATCGAAAAAATCGTCGTCGGCGCTGACCCGTTCCACGGACAAAACCTCGGCCATCAGTTCGGCCAGCTTTGCCCCGGTCGGCGTGCTTGGCGCTGTGTAAACGGCGCGCTGTTGGCGGTTGGGCGCGGGCAGGGCGGCGCGATCCAGCTTGCCGTTCGGCGTGAGCGGGAAGCTGTCCGGAAACAGCCAGTCGGAAGGCACCATGTAGGCCGGTAACTGCTCCCGTAACGCGGTGCGCAAGGTGTCCGCGTCCACGGTAGCGCCGGGTTCCGCCAGTACATAGGCGATCAGCCGTTTATCGTCGGCTCCCGCTTCCCAGACGCTCACCACCGCCTGTTTTACCTCGGCGCGTTGGTTGAGCAGCGCTTCGATTTCGCCCAGTTCAATGCGGAAGCCCCGGATTTTTATCTGATGGTCGATACGGCCCAGACAGTTCAGGTTGCCGTCCTCGCGGTAACGGACCTGGTCGCCGGTGCGGTACACACGGCTGCCCGGCTGGTTACCGAAAGGATCGGGGATGAATTTTTCCGCGGTCAAGCCGGGACGGCCGAAATAACCTTGCGCCAGTCCGTCGCCGCCGATCAGCAGTTCGCCGGGTACGCCGATGGGCATCAGCCGGTAACTGCGATCTACTATGTACAGGCGGGTGTTGTCGATCGGACGGCCGATGGACTCGTGCGCTTCGCCATGGTTTTGTCCTGAGATAGGATGCGCCGACGACCAGATGGTGGTTTCGGTCGGACCGTACAGGTTCCACACTTCGACGCCGGTCTGGCGCATGCGGCTAGCCAAATCCTGCGGGAAGCCTTCGCCGCCGCAGAATGCCCGCTGCAAGGGTGCGCCTTGCCAATCGGCTTCCAGCAACAATCGCCAAGTGATGGGCGTGGCCTGCATCAGCGTAGCGCCAACCCGCTGCATCTCCGTCAATAGGCTGTAGCCGTCTGTGGCCGTTTCGCGGCTGACCAAGGCCAATTTGGCGCCGACCAGCAGCGGCAAGTACAACTCCAGGCCCGCAATATCGAAGGATATGGTGGTCACGCCCAGCAGAATGTCGTCCTCGGTCAAGCCCGGCTTTTCCGCCATCGCCATCAGGAAATTGACCAATGCGCCTTGGCTAATCTGCACGCCTTTGGGTTTGCCGGTGGAGCCTGAGGTATAAATCACATAGGCCAAGTGTTCCGGGCCGGACAGGCGAACCGGGTTGGCTTCGCTGAAACCTGCCGCGTCTCCGCCGTTTTCGTCAAGGCAGACCAGCTGCGCGCCGGTTTCCGGCAAAGTCGCGAGCAAATGCTGTTGGGTGAGGATGACGGACACCTGGCCGTCTTCCAGCATAAAGGCCAGCCGTTGCGCCGGATAGCCGGGGTCCAGCGGCACATAAGCGCCACCGGCTTTTTGGATGCCCAGCAACCCGATCAGCATGTCCAGTGAGCGTTCCACGCACAGAGCGACCAATACGCCGGGCCCAACGCCTAGCGCACGGAGCCGGTGCGCGACTTGGTTGGCTCGCCGGTTCAGCCGGTCATAGCTGAGCTGTTGCTCGGCAAACATCGCCGCTATCCTGAACGGTGTGCGCCGGACTTGCTTCTCGAACAGTTCGGCTAAAGTCATGTCGTGTTCGGGGCGTTTCATCCGGGTTTGGTTTAAGGCGATCAACAGTTTTCTGCGCTCTTCTATACCGATCAAGCAGTCCGACCACTGCGCAATGGTTTGCTGCGGCGCGGCAACCAAACCGGTCAACAGGTTGCCGAGATGGCCCAATATGCGCGCGACGCTGCCCTCGTCGAAACGAGCATTGTCGTAAGCTATTTTGAGTGGGATACGTGTGGCATTAGCCGCCGTTAAGGTGAGCGGGAAATTGGTTTGTTCCTGGATCTGCAAATCGTCAATGGCGAGCAGTTCGGCCTGCTCTTCCAAAGACGCGTCCATCGGATAGTTTTCAAACACGACGATGCTTTCAAATAACGGCTGGCGCGCCGGTATTTCGCTGCACGCATGGATATTCACCAACGGCGTATAGGCGTAACCGTCGCGGGTCAGTTGCGCATCGCGCAGCTCCGTGAAATAGGCGAGCAACAGTTGCGCGGGATCCAGCTGGATGCGCACCGGCAGGGTGTTGATGAACAAGCCGACCATCGCGTCGACATCGGCAATTTGCGGCGGGCGGCCCGAGACGGTGGCGCCGAACAGCACATCGCTCATACCGCTGTAAGCGCTTAATAAAACGCCCCAAGCGCCCTGGATCAATACGCCCAGCGTCAGGCTATGGCTTTGCGCGAGTTGTTGCAGCGCCCGGCTGGTGTCGGCATCCAATGCCAACGCGCATTCCCGGTAGACGGCGGTTTCCGCTATGCCGACATGGCTGGGCGTATGATCCACGCCAAAGCCGGTCGGAGCGCTGAAACCTTGCAAGGTTTCTCGCCAGAAAGCTTCCGCCTGCGCCAAATCCTGCTGTTGCAACCAGGCGATGTAATCCCGGTACGGGCGGGGGACGGCAAGGTCGTCGTCGCGGCCATTAACGAACGCGCTGTAAAAATGCAGCACTTCCCGCATCAGGATCGGCAGGCACCAGCCGTCGGTCAGCAGGTGGTGATGGCTCCAGAGGAATTGCCAGCTGTTTTCTTCCAGCCGCGCCAAAGTGCAGCGCATCAGCGGCGTTTCGTCCATACGGAAACCTTGGGTGCGGTCTGCCCGTAGCAATTCCGTCCAGTTTGCCTGTTGCTGTATGGCGGACTGGTCGCGCCAATCCAGCTCTTGCCAAGGCAGGTCGACCCGGCCGATAACCACTTGCAGCGGGTCCGCGCCGCCTTCGGCCAGTATCGCGGTGCGCAAACTCGGATGGCGATCCAACACCCGTTGCCAAGCCTGACGGAATGCGGCGGGTTGAAACACACCAGCCATGTTGCCGGTCATCTGGATGATGTAAGCCCCTGAACCGTCGTCGTATAGGCTGTGGAACAGCATGCCCTGCTGCATCGGCGACAGCGGATAGGCATCCTCGACGTTGGTGCGCCACTGCCCGAACAGCCGGTTTAACAGCGTATCGTCCACGGCGGCCAGCGGGAAGTCGGATGCGGTGTAGCCGCCCGCTTCCTCATTGCGGCAATGCCGGATAATGGCTTCCAGCTCGGCAAAATAGCTCTCGGCCAAGCGCTCAACGGTCTGTCGGTTATGCAAGCGCTTGCTGTAAGTCCAGGTCAATTGCAGCCTGCCTTCGTTAAGGATGCCGTTGATTTCCAGCACAAAACGCCGTTGGCCGATTTGGCTTTGGTCGGAGCCGGTGGGTTCCGATGCCTCGCCTAACAAGACCGAGCTGCCGGCATTTTGTTCGAAGCGTCCTAGATAGTTAAAGCTGATTTCCGCATCGCTATCCGCAGCCAGCGCGGCGCGAATGTCTGCGTCCTGGTTCAGATAACGCAGTATGCCGAAGCCGATGCCGTGCTTGGGGATGCTGCGCAAGGTTTCTTTGACCCGTTTTAGCGAAGCGCCTATCCCTTGGTCCGCTTCATAACGCAACACCAGCGGGAAGCCGCTGGTAAACCAGCCGACGGTGCGGGACAAATCGACATCGTCGAACAATTCCTCGCGACCGTGGCCTTCCATCACAATACGCAGGCCGGTGTCGCCGGTCCAGGCGTTAAAGGTGTGCAGTAGCGCGGTTAGTAGTACATCGTTGATTTGGCTGCGGTAAGCTTGCGGCGTTTCCAGCAACAGCGCCTGGGTTAATTCAGCCGATAAGGCCAGTGTGACATGCTCGGCGCTATCCAATGTGTTGCAGTTTGGGTCGGCGGCGATGTCCAGCGGTAGCCGCCGGGTCGGTGTGGTGGATTGTTCCTGCCAATAAGCCAGTTCCGCGAGAGCCTGTTCGGAATCGGCGTAGGCCTTGAGCCGTTCGCTCCAATAAGGGAAAGCGGTGGTTTTGGCGGGCAGCGCAATCGGTTCGGCGCGGCCCAATTGATTCAGGGCGGTGTCAAGATCGCCGAGTAGAATGCGCCAGGAAACCCCGTCCACGACCAGATGGTGAATAATCAGCAGCAAGCGATCCGCTTGGCCGTCGCCCATGCGGTAAAAAATCACCCGTAACAGCGGCCCCTCGGAGAGATTGAGGCTGGTCTGCTGTTGCAAAGCATCCGCCGAAAGCGCGGCGGCGCGTTGCTCGGCCGGGAGAGCGGAATAATCATGGATGCTGAAAGGCAAAGCGCCGCTGCTGACGATTTCGGCGCGTATTTGCCCGGCTTGCCGGTGGAAGCGGGCGCGCAGCATGTCGTGATGCATGACCAGTGCGTGTACGGCACGTTCCAGGTGCTTCGGGTCAAGCCCTGCGACCAGTTTGAGCAGGACGGATTGGTTGAAATACTGCGGTTCCGGCGACGCACCTTCGAAAAACCAGGTCTGAATCGGCGTCAGCGTCACCGGCCCGCTCAGCGTTCCCTGTTCGGCATGAACCGCTTGCCGCTCCGGGGCCACTCGCGCCAGTTCGGCAACGGTTTGGTGCTGGAACAGTTGTTTGACGGTCAAGCCGATACCGGCACGGTTCGCGCGGCTGACAATCTGGATGCTCAGGATCGAATCGCCGCCCAAGCTAAAGAAATTGTCCTGAACGCCCACTTGCGGCAAGCCCAAGACTTCCTGCCAGATGGTGGCGAGCAGCGTTTCGGTCGGCGTGCGCGGGGCCAGGTAGGACGACTCGCGGCTGTCGCGTTCCGGAGCGGGTAAGGCCCGTTGATCGAGCTTGCCGTTTGTGGTGAGCGGCAGGCTGTCGAGAAACACGAAGGCCGAAGGTATCATGTAATCGGACAATTTGCTTTGCAGATAGGCGCGCAAGGTTTCGCTGTCACCGACGCTGCCCGGCTGGGCAACCACGTAGGCTACCAGGCGTTTGCTGCTGCCTTGGGCGTTTACCACGACCGCCGCTTCGCCGACGCTGCAATGATCTTTAAGCGCCGCCTCGATTTCGCCGAGCTCGATCCTGAAACCGCGGATTTTCACTTGCTGGTCGATGCGGCCCTGGAATTCGATATTGCCGTCGCTACGATAGCGGGCGACATCGCCGGTGCGATACAACCGAGCGCCCGGTGCAGCGGCAAAAGGATCGGGCATGAATTTTTCGCCGGTCAAGGCCGGGTGGCGAAGGTAGCCGCGACTGACCTGTTCGCCGCCGATGTACAACTCGCCGGGGACGCCAACCGGCACCGGATTGAGTCGTTCGTCGAGCAGGTAAAGACGGCTGTGGGCGGTGGGTTTGCCGATCGGAATAATGCTGCATTGCGCGTCGCTTTCCACATGGAAAGCGCTGCTCCAGATGGTCGTTTCGGTCGGCCCGTATTCGTTGAACAAAGCCGCCTGAGGCGCCATTGCGCTGTGGCGCGAGGCCAGTTCAACGGGCATTTGCTCGCCGCCGACGACGACCACCCGCAGGTTTGCCAGTTGCGCCGTTGTCGCCAAGTCCAGCAAGGGCGCGTACAGCAGCGGCAGCAGGATCAGGTGGGAAACCTGGGTTTGGGCGATACGATCCAGCAATTGCCGGGGGTCTTGGGCCAGACTGCGCGGTTCAAGGAACAGGCAGCCGCCTTGGCACAGGCTCCAGAAAATGCCGCCGCCGGCAATATCGAAAGCAAACGGTTGCAACAGCAGCAAGCCGGTGAAAGGCGCGTCATAGTGTTTCAGCCGGGCCTGGATCGAATGGGCCAGATTGCCGTGGCTCACCTGCACGCCTTTGGGTTGTCCGGTGGAACCGGAGGTATAAATGATATAGGCCAGGTTATTGGGATGGGTTTCGCCATTGGGATTCGTTTCCGGCGAGGCCTTGCTTAGCAGTTCGTCAATGCTCAATACCCGCGTTCCGCAATCCGCTATGCTGCCGGTCAGTTCAGCGCGAGTCAAAATCAGAGGAGCTTGGCTTTCTTCCAGGATAAACGCCAAGCGCTCGGACGGCGTCTCCGGCAGCAGCGGCAGATAAGCGCCGCCCGCTTTGAGGATGCCCAGCAAGCCGATGATCATCTCGAACGACGGTTCCAGGCATAGCCCGACCGGCACATCGGGGCCTATGCCGAGGCTGCGCAGTTGGTGAGCCAGCCGGTTGGCCTGCCGGTTTAATGTGGCGTAACTGAGGGTCACCCCGGCATGGGTCAAGGCGATTTTATCGGGCGTTTGCGCCGCCCGCGCTTCGAAAAGCTGCTGAACGGCGAGCGGAGTCGTCAGGCCGGGAGATGCATTCCAGTCGAACACGATCTGCCGCTGTTCCGCTTTATTCAGCAGCGGCAAGGCCATGACCGGGCTGTCCGGCGCTGCGGCCATACCGGCCAGCAAACGGCGGTAGTGGGCGATGAAACGCAGGATGGTTGCTTCGTCGAACAGGTCGGTGTTGTATTCGATAACGCCGCGCAGTTCTCCGGCCACTTCTTCAATCGAGAGCGTCAGGTCGAATTTGGCTGCAGGCGAGGCGGAATCGAGCATTTCCAAACGCAGGTCTTCCACGGCCATATCCGGCACCGGGGCGTTTTGCAGCACGAACATCACCTGGAACAGCGGCGCGTGGCTCAGGTTGCGTTCCGGTTGGAGTTCTTCGACGATGTATTCGAAAGGCACATCCTGATGTGCGTAAGCGGCCAGCGCTGTTTGCCTGATCCGGCTCAACAGCTCGCGGGTATTGGGATTGCCTGTTAAATCCAGCCGCAACGGCAGGGTGTTGACGAAGAAACCGATCAGCCGTTCCAGTTCGGTGCGGTTACGATTGGCGATCGGCGAACCGATGACCAAGTCGGTGGTGCGGGCGTAGCGGGCCAGCAACACGCCATAACCGCCCAGCAGGGTCATGAACAGCGTGGCCTCGGCGGATCGCCCCAGTTGCTTGAGTTGGTCCGTGAGTCCGGCTTCAATGTTAAACGACTGGCTGCGGCCACGGTAGCGTTGCACCGGCGGACGGGGCCGGTCGGTCGGCAAATCCAGCAGGGCGGGCGCATCGGCCAACTGTTTGGCCCAGTAGCTTAACTGGCTTAAGAGCAGCGTCCCGGACAGCCATTGCCGTTGCCAGTGAGCGTAATCGGCGTATTGGATCGGCAATTCGGGCAAGGGCGAAGGCTGATTTAAACCGAAGGCGCGGTACAAATCCGCCACTTCTTGCAGCAACAGGCCCATTGACCATTCATCGGAAATGATATGGTGCAGGGTCATCAGCAGCAGATGGCTGGTTTCGTCTAGGCGTAGCAGCGTGACGCGCAGCAGCGGCTCGTGAGCGAGGGCGAAAGGCCGTTCGTTTTCGCTGGCCACCCAATGTTGTATTTCCTGTTCGCGCTGGGGTTCGGACAACTGCTCCAGCGACACTTGGCGGAACTGGAAGGGATCCGGCGGCACGATAATTTGTAACGGGCTGCCGTCGCGTTCGTCAAAGCGGGTGCGCAATACTTCGTGGCGGCGCACGATTTCGCTGAAGGCGCGCTCCAGCACGGTAACGTTCAGCTTGCCGGTCATGCGCGCCGCGCCGGAAATATGATAAGTAACGCTGGCGCCTTCGAGTTTATCGAGAAACCACAGCCGTTGCTGGGCAAAGGATAACGGCGCGGCGGCCCGTTTTTCCGCAGACAAGGCTTGAATCGGTGCAGACACGGGTTGCACATTGGCCGCGTCGGCAAGCAGGCGTTCGCTTAACAGCGCTACGGTGGGCGCATCGAACAGGGCCTGGATAGGCAGCTCGACCGAAAAAGCATCGCGGATTTTGGAGATAACCTGAACCGCCAACAGGGAATGCCCGCCCAAGTTGAAAAAATTGTCGTTGACGCCGATGCGCTCGACTTCCAAGACTTCGGACCAGATAGCGGTCACGCGCTGTTCGTCGCTATTGCGCGGCGCCACGTAGTCTTCTTTGAGTCCGGCCATGTCGGGAGCGGGCAGGGCGCTGCGGTCGATTTTACCGTTCGGGGTCAAGGGCAGCTTATCCAAACAAACGATGGCCGAGGGTACCATATAGGCGGGCAAGCGCTCTTCGAGGCGGCGACGCAGTTCTGCCGTCAGCAGTCGTGTGCGCGAGTTCCGGCCCGGATTGTTGACGTACTGTTCCAGCCGGTCTGCCGGGACGTTGCCCGGAAAGGCGATGCCGTGACCGGCGTTACGGCTGTTATGGCGGTAAAAAACCGCGTCAAAGCGCCGTTGCGGCTCCTCTGCGGCCCAACCGAGAGCGACCGTATAGTCAAGCGATTCGCCGAGCTTGCATAGTGCGTCAGGATCGACGCCCAGCGGCGGCTCATGCTGCAACTGCGCGCGCATGTCGCCGACGGTGCCGGAGCCGCTACGCAGCCATTCCAAGATCCGCGCATCCTCGGCAAGACGCCGGTTCGGCAGGTTTTTGACGAGCAGGGTTTCCGGCTGTGCGGATAGTTTTTCCCGTAGGTCTTCCAAACTTAGTGCGACTTTTCCTGCATCCAGGCTTTGCGTATCGAGGCTCGGCACGATTGCGCCGCCGATGCGCAGCACCGCGTCGTAGCGGAACTTAATCATTTCATTGGCAGATGTTCCAGGTTTCAGGAAAAACTCAACGGCGCTGATGCGCGGCAAGCGGGTTTGCAGCGCGGAAAAAAAGCGCGGGTCCAGCAGCAGTTCTTCTTCGCGCTCGGTTTGGCCCGCCACGCGGCGGCTCAATTCCTCGCAGGTGCAGGCGGCATCAGCTTGATGGAATTGCACCGAGGCGTGCTGAAGCTCCAGTAACGGCAGGGTGCGTAAATCGCCGAGAAACAGGCAGCCGCCGTCGCTGATCGAGTTGACCGCTCCTTCCAGCACCGTCAGCAGATAATCCAGGCTGGGAAAGTACTGGATGACCGAATTGATGATGATCGTATCGAAGCTTTGAACTTCATCCGGGGAGAACCGGTCCGCTTCCCGCCGAAGCAGCTGTACTCCGCTTAAACCCCAGGTTTGGGTTTTCTGGTGCAGGCGTTCCAGCACTGCCGCGGAAAAATCCACGCCAACATAAGCTTGCACCTTCGGCGCAATACGCGACAGCAATAAGCCGGTGCCGCAGCCGATTTCCATGACGCGGGACGGTTGCAAGGCCAGAATGCGCGCGACCGTGCCGTCCACCCAAGACTGCATTTCCGAGTCGGGGATCGGTTTGCCGGTATAACTGCTCAGCCAGCCGCTGGTGTCGAAATCATCCGCGACAGCGGGTTGCGCGGTGCGATAGGTTTGATCCCAAACCGTTTGCCATTTTTCAATCAGGACATCGCCTAAGGTTGTATCGGGGGCTTCTTCTTGCCAGTCGGGATCGGCCTCCACGTAAGCCAGCAACTGTTGCTGGTCGGCGCGATCTTCCCGGCATACCGCTACCGCATTGCGCACCGCCGGATGGCGGCTGAGTACCGCTTCGATTTCGCCCAGCTCAATACGAAAACCGCGAATCTTGACTTGGTGATCGACCCGGCCCAAAAAGGCGATTTGGCCGTTGTTGAGAAAACGTACCAAGTCCCCGGTTTTGTAAACCCGAGCGCCGGGCGTGGCGGCGAAAGGATCGGGCAGGAAACGTTCGGCGGTCATCGCCGCTTGGCCCAGATAACCCCGGCTTAGCCCGTCTCCGCCGATGTGCAGTTCGCCGGGAATGCCAACCGGAACCGACTGGAAAAAACTATCCACTATGTAAGTCTGGGTGTTGGCAATCGGTCGACCGATCGACGCGCCGGCGCTCTTGCCGATTTCGCCGCCGTCTTGTTGCGCCAATACCCGGTTGGCTGTCGACCAGACGGTGGTTTCGGTCGGCCCGTACAGGTTCCATATTTCTGCGCCGGTGTTCAAAAGCTGCTCGGCGAGCTCCCCGGTCAGGGCTTCGCCGCCGCAGAAAATCCGGCGTAGCGGTAGCGCGCCGCGTCCGTCGGTGGCGAACAATAGTCGCCAAGTCGCCGGAGTGGCCTGCATGACCGTCGCTTGCGAGCTGTTGATCGCCTCCAGCAGCGCAAATCCATCCGCCGCCGTTTCCCGCGATACCAGAGCGATGCGCGCTCCGATGATCAGCGGTAAATACAGCTCCAACGTGGCAATGTCGAAAGAAATGGTCGTGACCGCCAGCAGGGTTTCATCAGCGCTGAGGCCGGGTTGTTTGCTCATGCTCAGCAAGAAATTGAGCAAGGCCCGGTGGGAAATCTGCACGCCTTTGGGTTGGCCGGTGGAGCCGGAGGTGTAGATCACATAGGCCAAGCTGTCAGTGCATGCCGGGCCGGTGGTAATGGGGTGGCGCGTTGCGGCAATGGCGGGCCAATCGCTGTCCAGGAAAACCAGGCGGGCCGCGCAAGCGGGCAGGGCCGACGCAGCGGCTTGCTGCGTCAATAACAGCGAAAGGCCGGAACTGGCGATCATCGCGTTCAGGCGGTCTTTCGGATAGGCCGGGTCTAGCGGTACATAAGCCGCCCCGGTCTTCATAATGCCCAGCAAGCCCACCACCATATCCATGGAGCGCTCAACACACAGACCGATCAGGGTTTCCGTTGTTGCGCCCAGCTTGCACAGATAGCCGGCCAGCAGATCGGCCCGTGCGTTCAATTGGCCGTAGCTCAGTTGTTCGCCTTCCCACAACAACGCGATGCGATCGGGGTGTTGCCGGGCCTGTTGCTCGAACAAACGGTAGACTGTTTGTTCGAGCGGATAGTCGTGTCGGGTGGCGTTCCAGTCTAGCAGCAGTTGTTGGCGTCCGGTTTGATCCAGCAGCGGAAGTTGCGCCACCGGACAATCGGGATGAGTGGCGATGCCGGTCAGCAGCGTGCGGAAGTGGGCGACGAAGCGTTCGATAGTGGCCGAATCGAACAGGTCGGTGTTGTATTCGAATTCGCCCAGCAATGCTCCGTTCTGCTCCTCCAGTTTGAGGGTCATGTCGAACATCGACGAGGCCGCGGCTTGGGGGATGGTGGACATCCGCAAGTCGCCGATATGCAGATCGGCCGTTTGTTCGTTCTGGTTTTGCAGAATGAACATGACCTGGAACAACGTGGAGAAGCTCAAATTGCGCTCAGGTTTAATCGCTTCGACCAAGCGCTCGAACGGTACATCCTGATGGCGGTAGGCTTCCAGGCAGGTGTGACGGACTTGCGCCAGTAACTCATGTCCGGTGAGGGTGTCGATAAATTCAGTACGCAGCACCAGCGTATTGACGAAAAAGCCCATCAGGGGTTCCAGCTCTTTACGATTGCGGTTGGCGATCGGCGAACCGACTACCACGGTTTCTTGGCGGCTGTAACGCGCGAGCAGCGCGGCGAAACCGGCTTGCAAGGTCATGAACAAGGTGGCGCCGGCGGTTTGGCTCAGGGTTTTAAGCTGCGTCAGTAACTCGGTCTCAAGGGTAAAGTAGTGGGTACTGCCGGTAAAAGTTTGTATCGGCGGGCGCGGCCGATCCGTAGGCAGCTCCAGCAGAGCCGGAATGCCGGACAGTTGTTTTTGCCAGTAGGCGATTTGGTTGTCCAATCGTGGGCCGCTTAGCCATTCGCGCTGCCAGCAGGCGAAGTCGGCGTATTGGATGGGCAGCGGAGGCAGCGGCGAGGGCTTATTCTCAGAGAACGCCTCGTATAAGGCCAGGACTTCGCGCAGCAGCACATTGCCGTTCGACCAGCCGTCGGAAACGATGTGGTGGATGTTGATCAGCAGGATGTGTCGATCAGCCGCCAGACGGGCCAGGCTCAGGCGTAGCAGCCGGTCCTGGGCCAGATCGAAAGGGCGTCTCGCTTCCTGCTCCGCCAACCGGTCGAATGCGCTTTCCCGTTGCGCTTCAGGCAGGTTTTGCAAGTCAACGACCGGGATGCGGCAATCAATCTCGGCATGGATAAGCTGTACCGGGCGGCTATTTTGTTGGATGAAATTAGTTCGCAACACTTCATGGCGGCGGACGATTTCCTGGAAGACGGCTTCGAAAGCGGACAGATCAAGGCGGCCATCCAAACGGACGGCGTTAGGCATGTTGTAAGTGGCGCTAGGTCCTTCCAACTGATCTAAGAACCACAAGCGCTGTTGAGCAAAAGACAGCGGGGGATGCGCTTCGCCGGCAGACCGGGGGGGGATCGGTTCTTCCTTCAGGCCGATGGAGCCGGTAGCTTTTTGTGCCTTTTGTAAAAGAGCCTGCTTTGCGGGCGATAGGGATGCAAAGCGGGCAACAACTTCCTTCATGTGTGTTTTCCAGATAACTCAAAATCCAATAAATCCAACAGCAGATCGGCGCTGCCCTATAGAGCAAGCTCAGGGGCATGTAGCGTAACGCGAATTTTATGGGGAAACAATACATTTTGGAGTTTAGAGATCATCGCCTAACAGCGTTTTTAGCTTACATTATGCGAGAGGGGGCCGCTCAATCCCCTACGTTATGAAGAATGCCGCGTACCTTTGGGCGCCAAGCTACGAAAGGGGAGATGGTTTAACTCTGTGACGAGGGCTGAGGCGATACTTACACGGACGAGTTGTGTTGCACGGCTCTGGTTACCCTCTGGTCGCCACTGAATTGAGCCGACCGGACGATTTGCGGATTATGCGCAAGTGATTCGGGATTTGTGTATATGGCGATTGGCAGTCGCTGCGACTTTTTTTAGAAATGGGACGGAATTAGGATGATTTTTATTTCAGGCATAAAAAAAGCACTTGGTTTTCACCTAAGCGCTTGATTTGTATGGTGGCGATAGGTGGACTTGAACCACCGACCCCGGGGTTATGAATCCCAAAAACACAAAAAACCACAACACACCAAAACAAAGAATAACAATTAATTCAATTGTTTAAATGATTTATTGTGTTGCTTATTATTGTCATTTATTGCCATTTTTTATACTTAATTGCGCCATGAGTGCGCCATGAGTTTATAATATAACCCTAGAAACAAAGCGGCCTTGAGGGTGTTATCAGCACCGACAAGGCCTTACCGATTCACTTAACAGACAGGGTTAAGCAAATGGCTAAAGCATCATACCAAAGCCGGTTGCAATCCCATAGAAGGCAATCATGGCAACCATTACAGAACGCACGGCACAAGACGGCACTAAAAGCTTTAAAGCGGAAGTCAGACTAAAAGGCTACCCGGCGCAACGTGCTACATTCAAAAGGAAGACCGACGCTAAAAAATGGGTTCAAGACACTGAAAGCGCAATACGGGAAGGCCGACACTTCAAAACCGCTGAGGCCAAAAAACACACGGTTGATGAAATGATAGACCGCTACTTATCCGGCGCAAACCTTAACAAAGTCCAAGACGACCACACTGGCCTACACCTTAGACGCTGGAAGGAAGAAATCGGTTATATGTTGCTGGCCGATGTGACAGCCGACACTTTAACGTTGGTTAAAGAAAAGCTCTTAAATGAGGAATTTAGAGGCAAGCCGCGCAGTCCAACAACTGTACTGAGATACATGGCCTCACTGAGTACGGTTTTTACTACAGCGGTTCGAGATTGGGCATGGCTGGAAGATTCACCCATGAAGAATATTAAAAAACCAAAAGCAGCGCGTGGGCGTGTTCGGTTCTTGGATGATGATGAACGGGAACGCCTGTTAACCGCCTGCAAGGAATCCAGAAACAAATTGCTTTATATCTGTGTGATTCTGGCAATGTCCACCGGCATGAGACAGGCCGAGCTTTTCAACCTGAAGTGGTCGGATGTTGATTTAAAAGACGGCTTTTTAATTCTGCACGAAACTAAAAACGGCGACCGGCGGCGCGTTCCTTTGGCGGGGCATTGCTTGGAGCTGTTACGGGAACATGCCAAGGTTAGGCGGCTTGATACGCCATTGCTATTCCCCGGCATTAAAAACCCATTGAACCCGATTGACTTGCAGCAGCCTTGGGAGACAGCGAGAAGAAACGCAGGGATAACAGATTTTACCTGGCATGATCTGAGACATTGCACCGCAAGTTATTTGGCTATGAATGGCGCAAGCATGGCGGATATAGCGGCGGTGCTGGGACATAAAACACTGCAAATGGTTAAGCGTTACGCCCACCTATCAGACGGCCATGTAAGCAATGTAGTGGCTTCGATGAACGCTAAGATTTTCGGTGGCGTGTAATGATGCTTGTATATTTTAAAGGCAAAGGTGTGTGGTTTGATTTTCCGTCTGTGGATAGCCCGAAAAGAAATAATGCCTACAGAAAATGGGTTGCAGAGAATATTCCTGACACTTCAGAGGGCGACTGCAATGAGGATGATTGGGAGAAATTTTCAACAAAACTAGCCGAATGGAACAAAAGCAACCCGCCACCAAAATATAAAGTGGTGGAGGATGAAATTTCTTTGGAGATAGAGCGTTTCTTTGATTTTTCAAAACCAGAGCTTAGCTATCAGCCCGAAGAAGCCGATGTTTTTGCTCTTTTCAAGCTTAAAGCCAAAGATGAAAGACAACTTCGATATGAAGAAGAGGTAACGGTTTCCAGACTCTTACCCTGCGACCACCCCGATGGAGATAGAGGCGGATTCTTTTTTCAGCTTGATGTGCCGCACACATTCACTCGTAAGGACGTTTTTCTTGATGTGCCTGATAAGCCCACCAATAGGGAAACCATAGAAAGTAAGGTAGTTGCGATAAATTCAGACCTAGGCTATGTCGATGTATTTTTTAAAGGTTATGGGTGTTGGACAACCGACATTTACCTTATTGAAGAATCCAGTGGAGAGCTCACAATACATATTCCAATTGGTAAACAGTTGGACGAATCCAGCGCCTGTGGTGTTTTTGTATTAGGCCATACAGACACAATTGCATACAAACATTCCAATAGTCTTGATGGTGTTTGTACTCTTTTCCCTTGCGCAACACACTCAAATAGAGCTTTTCCACCTGAGATTGATTGGAGCAGGATACAAACGAAAGGATTGAAAGAATCTGATTTTTCAGTCGAAGTTTCTTTTAGTATTGATAGAAAAAGACCAGAGCGACCAATTATTGCAAAGCCAGACAACCCTACTAATTCCTTAACTATAGAGAGTGATGGCGTAGTCAGCCAAGAAACCACAAAACCTATAAGAACAAAGATTATTCAAACCAAAGACGTTGAGGATGTTGGGGCTCGTAGCAAGAAGGAAAAAAGGCTAAAGGGCGAATCTGACAGATTAAGAACCGCACATTTTATCGAATGGGCAAGCCGAACTGGTTATGACGGTTCACAAACTCATTACTATCTTCAAGCTGTATTAAGAGGAGACAAATCCGATTTATGGGGAAAAAACGAAACAACATTTAACAAGTGGATACAAACAGATGAGGCAATAGCAGCAAGGGAATTGCTTCATAAGTTGAAACTACAAGCAAGGCAAGCGGTATAAATTCCAGCAAAACAAGAAACGGGGCATTAAGCCCCTTTTTTTTACCTTTAAAAAACAACAGGTTGATTTCTAGGAAAAATGGGAAATACAGGAAATTACCATGTTTCCTGATTTTTACATAAATATCAACGACTTATAATTTATTCCAGCACAAGAGCAATCTTGTGGAAAGCCTGCAAAAGCGGGGAACAAACTTTCTTTTTGGAATCATTAAATGACTATATTATCAACTGTAAACCAATTCACTGAAAAACAACCCGCCTTCACTACTGGCGGCCTACGCGCTCTTATATTCAATGAAAACACCAACGGCCTTGCTAAGTCCGGCGCAATTGTTCGCATTGGCCGCAAGGTTTTAATAGATGAAGCCAAGTTTTTCGGCTGGGTAGAAGCTCAGAATGGAGGCAAAAATGATTAATTTCTGCCCCCGCACAAAGCGCGTTATGGAAGCCTTATTAAATGATAAGGTTCTGCGCGAAGAGCTTGACCGGATTGCAGGCTCCTCAAATAGTCCTGACATAATATTCAGGCTGAGGAAAAAAGGTCTGGAAATCCCATGCTACCGAATTGAAAGTCGAGACGCTGACGGTAAAAAATGCCGTCCCGGTCGATACGAATTTACACGGATGGATAAAATAATCGTCTGTGACTGGCTGGGGGTGTTATGAAGGCTTGCAATAAAAAAACCGCTGACTATGCGACTAGACCAGCGGCTCAATTCAAAAAACTGAATGTAAATTGTATCAAAAACTCAATTGAGCCAATAGATTTTTATCGGCATGAGCTACCCAACGCGCCACTTAAAAAGCACGGCTGGAATGGCGGAGGATTATGTCCTTTCCATGCTGATAATAAACCCGGTTCCTTCGGCGTTAATCTGACAACTGGCGCGTATAAGTGCTTTAGTTGTGGCGTAGCAGGGGGCGATATTATCGCTTTCACTATGGCAGTGTATGGGCTTGATTTTGTAAATGCACTGAAACAATTAGTGGAAGAGTGGGGGGTGGCATGTTAGAAATTTCACAGAGTTACCAAGGAAAGCCTTTGATTCATTCATGGGACTATTGCACTAAGGATGGCGCACCCTTCGGGGCTGTTGGCCGGTATCAGGACGGCGACGGCAAAAAGGATATTGTTCCATTCTTCAAACGCAACGGCACAACATGGGCGGCGGGTATTGATTTAAACCCACGGCCTTTATATGGATTGGATAAGCTGGTATTACACCCAAAGGACAAAGCTGTTTTTATCGTTGAGGGTGAGAAAGCGGCGGTGGCATTGCAGAACATGGGTATCTGTGCAGTAACATCATTGGGTGGTTCACAGGCAGCACAACAAGCTGACTGGACGCCATTAAATGGTTACAAATTAGCTTACCTGATGCCTGATAATGATAACCCCGGAGAACATTATATGCAGGGTGTTTACGGGGCGTTAGCAGTCTTAGAAACGCCGCCACAAGTCAAAGTGTTGCGGTTGTCTGGGTTGCCGGACAAAGGCGATATAGTGGACTGGTTGCAAGATAGGGTAAGTTATTGGGACGGTTACGCCGCTATTGACGCAAACCTGCATGATGCGATTAAGGAAGAACTACGGGAAGAACTGAAAAATGCTGAATCCGTACCGAATAATTGGGCTTTAGCGGGATCACAGTCTAGCGGTTTTGTCTGGGAAAAACCGGGAGAAATAGAAACCAAAATACCGCCCGTTCAAGCATTGCAATTTGAACTGATACCGGAGCCCCTGCGAAATTGGCTGATTGATGTATCGTACAGGATGCAGACACCGGGTGACTTTGCGGCCATTGCGATTATTGTTATTGTCGGCTCACTGATAGGTTCGGGATGTGGAATGCGGCCAAAAAAGCAGGATGACTGGGAGGTTATTCCCAATGTTTGGGGGGCGGCAATTGGGCGACCTTCGGTGGTTCTGAAAACGCCTAGCCTGAAAGAGCCTATGGGATTACTTGAACGCTTGCAAAATGAATACGGCGAAAAGTTCGAGCATGACAAGGCAGGGGCTGAGTTCGACACCCTAGCTAATGGCGCGATGCTTGATGATGTCAAAGCCAAGCTAAAAAATACAGCAAAGGGCAAAGGTAAAGACGGCGTTGTTAATTCCGATGACTTACAAAAGTTAAAGACTGACTTTATGGAGCTATCAGAAAATGCCGAACCAGAACCCACGCGCCGACTGTTCAAAACCAACGAAACCAGTATACAGAGCCAAACTGTTCTACAAGTACAGAACCCGCGAGGAATATTAACTTTCAGAGATGAGCTGACAGGATTACTGGTTAAGTGGGATCGAGAGGACGGTGCAGAAGAGCGTGCCTATTTTCTGGAAGGTTGGAACGGCAATGGCTCCTATACGGATTGTAAGATAGGCCGTGGCATAACCGATGCAAAATCAATCTGTATCAGCTTGTTGGGCGGGATTCAGCCGGACAAGCTCAAGCGGTATTTATATCAAGCCATGCAGGGTAATAATGATGGCTTAATGCAACGCTTACAGCTTGCCGTGTGGCCTGATGAGCCGGAAAACTGGCAATTGATAGACACCGTACCCAACAAGGTCGAAAAACAACGGGCTTATGCCATTATGCAGGTCTTGGCTGAATTGGACTTTGTTGAGTATGGAGCAACACAAGGCGAAGATGACGACCGGCCTTACTTTCGGTTTGATGATAAAGCACAAGTTATTTTTTACGATTGGTTAACCGAACTGCAAACCATCAAATTTAAACAGGAAGAAAATCCGTTAATGGTTGAACACTTCGGCAAGTTCCGTTCATTGATGCCAAGCCTTGCCCTGATATTCCATTGTATTGATATTGCCGACGGCAAAGCGCGGGGAAATGTATCAGCTCAGGCGGCACAGTTGGCGGTTGATTGGTGCAAATATCTTGAAAGTCATGCACGGCGCATTTATGCAATGGCTGAAAGTCCAGAGCATGAAGCGGCGATTAAACTGGCTGATAAGATTAAAACCAAGGCTTTGCCTAGTCCATTCACTATTAAGGATGTTTACGGTAAGCACTGGCACGGACTGACGGATAAGCTGGAAGTGGAATCGGCTTGTAATATTCTGATAGATGAAAGCTGGTTGAGGATGCAAAAAAAACCGAAAACCACCGGACGGCCACCGTTGCCGGACTATCACATTAACCCCGTTTTTTTATAAAAACACGCCTACCTTGAAGTGTCTAAAGTGTCTAAACCCCCTTTAGATACTTTAGACACTTCGGGGTATAGGCATTTTCGGAAAAACGCATTGATAAAAATACTAACTATTACTGACTTTCGGTTTTATAAAAAAGGCATGGCAACCATGACATTACCCACGCAAACAGAACGACAAAGAACCCGCCGGGAAAGGCTCAGGAAAAAAGGTTATCGTCGATTGGATATAACCCTCGATCCAGAGTTGTTTGCCCGGTTACAGCCTTATATTGCCGTTTATGGTGGTGACACACATCCCGGCCTTGGCTTGGTTGAATTACTAAAGGATTGCGTAAAAGTTTGGGACACGGCTACCGGAATAAAATAGAGGAAAATAAACCCCGTATCAAAGCGAAGTCATAGAACGGTAAGGTTACAGCAAGGTTTTGCAAAAAACAGGTTTAAAATGAGCACATTGGAGCAACGAAAACGATTGAAAGCACATTACACAAATTTTAATGCGGCTTATGATGAGTGGTTAAAGCATGGCGATTACCACCAGCGTCCAAAATATGAACCATTGCCGGATGATTTAAAAGCCCTGCGGTGCGGCGCGAGAACCAGAGCAGGAACGTCTTGCAAGCAAAAGGCAATTTATGCTAATGGCCGCTGTAAATTCCACGGTGGATGTAGCACTGGCCCACGAACACCAGACGGGAAAAAACGTTCTGCAATGAATGGATTTTGCCTAAAGAAAAAGCGAAGTCATGATAATTGAGAAAACCTGACTTTTAATCAGGCCGAAACTAACACAGTTTTTTGCATAGAGCATTTTGCGAAGGCCGCCTCGAACGCAGGGTTAGGCTATATTTCCTCGGAGTCAAAAAAATCATTATCGATAACTTTTACTTCGTAATAGCTTTTAGTCTGCACTCCAACATTGAACTTATGCATCAGATCAACAAGCTTAGAACCGTCCACTAAGATTATTTTGTGATGTGCTTCTCTGGCTTTTACTTTTGCCTTTTCATCAAAAGTTGAAGTAGTCACAAAGATACCCTTATGGGTATCGCCACTCATAGCGCCGATAAAGTTGCGTATATCAGTTTCACGGACTTTATTTTCGCTATAACGCTTGGCTTGAATATAGATCCTCTCAAGCCCAAGCTGATCTTCGTTAATAATGCCGTCAATCCCACCGTCTCGGGACTTGGCTGTTTCTATGAAGTCGCCATACCCCATTTTTTTAAGCAAAATCAAAATTATCTTTTCAAACGCATACGGATCAACCTCTTTAAGCTTTAAAAGTAGCTCATCTTTTACTTCCCGCTCGATCTTCTCAAAACCAGAATCAATTAAATCCTGTGGGCTTGCGTTCACTACGATTGTTGTATCTGGTGCAGACTTGCTTTCGGGTTCATAAAAAGTAATGACATTCGATTGAATGTCATTGAGAGATACATTTTCTGGCTTGGCAGATTTCCCCTTTTCGGTGATCTGAACATAGCCTCGTTGTGGATAGTGAACTAACCCGCCTTTCTTCAGATAGGACTTTCCCCAAGCAATTCGATTTTCGATTAAACGATCCCCACTTTTGGTAATCTGCTCCAGCAGATCCTGGGGTAAGTTAGAATAAAACCGATCCTCTACAAGCCGAACCAAATCTCGGCCCTTGATGATTTCACCATTTTTCAGCACTTCCAATATTGGTAGAAAGGTTTCATTAAACTTCGGTAATTCCATTAATTTCCCGTTCTTGCAGTTTGATTAGTAAAACTAAATACATAACGTAATATATACGACATCGAATTTCTTATAAAAATCCTGATTTGTCGTGTATTTCTCATAAAGCTATCCAGTTAATTGTTTTTATTGATCTGAGTGTAGGGTAATAGGGCACAATGAGAAGCTAAAACGGCATTTTTCCTCGAAAATAAATTCAATAAAGCATCAGTCACTTCGGCATTATTCGGTGTCCGCTCATGGTCGAACTGAGGCCGTCAATATCAAGCTAAATCTAAACGAATGTTTTGAAACTGTCAGGTCAAATATTTTATAGCTAACTGCTGATTTCCACAGATAACGGCATATGATCGCTGATGTGTAACCATTTATCAGAAGCGCCCACTTCCAACTTGCTCATTCTGAGCAAATCACTAGAAGCAAAAACGTAATCAATATGATAGGCCTTATTCATGTTTCTATGAAGAAAAAAGGTTGGTGTGGTTTCTTCCCCTTGCGCTTCTTGGTGCTGGTGGTGATATAGGCTTTCTAATCCGATTTCATTCAGTTCGGCTATAACATCCGAGTGACTCCACCATCTATCCGCTTTATCCCAGATTTTGTTACTATTAAAATCGCCGAGTATGAGCGTGTTTTCATTTTTAAGCTCATTGCGGTGAATCTGAAGATATTTCCAAAACTGGCCCATGTAACCAAAGACTTCAGCCTCGCTGCCCTTAGTCCAGCAGCTTAGAATTGTTACCGCATCATTTAAAACAAAAGGAAGAAAAAGCTTTAAATCTTTTGTAGTCCAATGGAGAGAGTTACTTTTGCTTTCTAGTCCTGAAAGAGAAAATCGGCCATTCCAATCTAACTTTTTAACTCTATTTCCTTTTTTTGGAAATATACCAATGCCTTTGCTTTTTGATGAGCCGATCCATAAATAATCACCGGCCCATGCAAGATAGGCTGCTTCTGTCGATTCTGCTGGATTTTCACATTCTTGAACTATAACTACGTCGGCATCAAGACGATCAATTTCATGAGTCTTTTTTCTTAACGCGCCATTACAGTTCCAAGTAACAATTTTCATAAGCAGATGAATAGGGCTGGATAACATACAGATTGAGTATGATAAACCGCTTCGGCGTTTTTTTATGCCTAATTACCGGCAAGTATTGCGGGTGATTATTTGAAAGTGCGCCAAGAGTGCGCCACGAAGAATTTCAGGCAATAAAAAAGCCCTTGGTTGTCACCTAAGGGCTTGATTTATATGGTGGCGATAGGTGGACTTGAACCACCGACCCCGGGGTTATGAATCCCGTGCTCTAACCAGCTGAGCTACATCGCCATTTAAACAGGTCTTTTAAAGAGCGGGAATTATAAGTACCCGCTCTTACTTTGTCAAACGTTGAATCTGAAATGCACTACGTCGCCGTCTTTAACGATGTAGTCTTTGCCTTCAAGCCGCCATTTACCGGCGTCTTTGGCGCCCTGTTCGCCTTTATAGTCGATGAAATCCTGGTAGGCAATGACTTCGGCGCGAATAAAGCCTTTTTCAAAGTCGCTGTGAATGACACCGGCTGCCTGGGGCGCGGTCGCTCCGACCGGAATAGTCCAGGCCCTGACTTCTTTTACTCCGGCAGTGAAATAAGTCGCGAGGTTCAGCAGTTTATATCCGGCTCTAACAACACGGTTTAAGCCGGGTTCTTCCAGGCCGAGATCGTCCAGGAATTCTTTCTTTTCTTCCTCGTCCAGCTGAGCTATTTCCGCTTCTATGGCTGCGCAGATCGGTACGACCATGGCGCCTTCTTTTTCGGCCAGCGCTTGCACTTTATCCAGTAATGGATTGTTTTCGAAACCGTCATCCTGAACATTGGCAATGTACATGGCCGGTTTGAGCGTCATCAGGCACAGGTCCCTGATCAGGGCTTTTTCATCTTCGGTTAACGGCAGGGTTCGCGCAGGTTCGCCCGAATCGAGTTGCTTGAAAACCTTTTCCAGCACATCTTTTTTTGCCTGTTCGTCTTTGTTGCCGGTTCTGGCCGCCTTGCTCGCACGCAGCAAGGCTTTTTCAACGGAAGCCATATCGGCCAAGGCCAATTCCGTGTTAATGACTTCTATGTCGGAGAGTGGATCGATTTTTCCGGCGACATGGATGACGTTATCATCTTGAAAGCAGCGCACCACATGGGCAATGGCATCAGTCTCGCGAATGTTGGCTAAAAACTGGTTGCCCAAGCCCTCGCCTTTCGATGCGCCCGCGACGAGTCCTGCGATGTCTACAAATTCAATCGTGGTAGGCAACATGCGCTCGGGTTTTACGATTTCCGCCAGCTTGTCCATCCGGCTGTCAGGCACGGGAACTACGCCTACATTGGGGTCGATAGTGCAGAAGGGGTAATTTTCGGCCGCGATTTTCGCACGGGTTAATGCATTAAATAAGGTCGATTTTCCAACATTGGGTAAGCCAACGATTCCACAATACAGCGCCATAGAGTTCTCTGAGATTTTAAATAAGAAGTGAGTGCAGCAAGATAACTAGCCGAAACAAAGCGGGGATTATACAAGCTATGGCTTTAATCTAAAAAACTAAAACACGTGAGCGGCGGAGAGTTTGGATGGAATCTCGTGCAATCCACGTTAGCCGTGCGCTCTTGCAGTTAGGTTTTTTCTTCATGATCTTCACGCTGTTCGTGGTAAATAATCGAACAAATGGCTAAACTACAGCCTTGCTCACACGCGAAGACAAATATTCCATGTTAAAACAAACGCCGCTTTACAATCTGCATCTTGAGCTGGGCGCCAGGATGGTGCCGTTTGCCGGCTATCTTATGCCGGTGCAATACGGTAAAGGTACGCTGCATGAACATCTGCACTGCCGCAGCCACGCAGGTTTCTTCGACATTTCTCACATGGGGCAATGCCTGATTCTCGGCGATGACGCGGTTCCTGAACTTGGGCAACTGATACCCAGCGACATTTCAGGGCTTAAATCCGGCGAGCAAAAATACACGGTATTAACCAACAGCGATGGCGGGATTATGGACGACATCATCATTACCCGTATCGATACGGGTTTGATGATTGTTGTGAATGCTGCCTGCAAAGACAAAGACTTTAAGCATCTGTATAGCCATTTAGGGGGCCGGTGTTGTTTTAATGAACTGACCAGTCAGGCTTTATTTGCTTTGCAAGGTCCTGCCGCTGCATCGATCATGGAAAAGTTTTCGGCACAAGCCGCTGGACTTTCCTTTATGCAAGCCTGTGGAACAAACATCAAGGGCATAAAATGCAACGTCAGCCGTAGCGGCTATACCGGCGAAGACGGTTTTGAAATCTCGGTAGGCCATCATTATGCGGAACAACTTGCCCGCCTGTTGCTGGCCGAAGACGATGTAGAGCCCATAGGTTTGGCGGCCAGGGATACTTTGCGCCTGGAAGCGGGCCTATGCCTGTACGGTCATGAACTTAATGAATCGATTACGCCGGTAGAGGCAGGTCTCCAGTGGCTGATTAAAAAAGCCGATAACCACTTCCCCGGAGCCGAAAAAATTCTGGCTCAGTTGCAACACGGATCGGAAAAAATCCGCGTCGGGTTGCTGATCGATAGCAAAATACCGGTGCGGGAAGGCAGTGTAATTTGTAACAGTGAAGGTATCGCCGTAGGCTATGTGACCAGCGGCAGCTTTTCTCCCTGTCTGGACCGGCCGATTGCTATGGCGTTGCTTGATCCCTACACCGTTGACTTGGGCAGTCCGCTATACACCATGGTTCGCGATCACCGGATTACAGTCACCGTGACCTCATTGCCTTTTATTCCTCATAGCTACCATAGATAGGCGAAGGGCGAAGGGCGCAAGGCGAAAAAACCAGATTCCGGCAGAGTGGGGGGCGATCTTGACCTTTGGCCGTATATTCTTTTCGTGTCCTTCACGTTTTTCGTGGACAATAGCTTTTTCCTGAATTCTATTTTTCTAACGCTGAGTGGTTACCCATCATGACTACATCTCGCCCTGGTTTAGCTCAACTGGAAATGCGCGGTAATTTCATCAACCGCCACATCGGCCCCAATCCGCAGCAGACCCAAGACATGCTGGCAGAGCTGGGCATCAGCGAACTGGAAGATATTATCGAGCTGGCCATTCCGGCCAATATCCTGAATCATGAACCGTTAAAACTGACCGAAACGGTCAGCGAACGCGCGGTGATCAAGCATCTGCGCAAAATGCGCGAACGCAATAAAGTGTTCACCTCAATGATCGGCATGGGTTATTACGACACCATCATGCCTGCGGTGATCAAGCGCAATGTGCTGGAAAATCCCGCCTGGTATACGGCTTACACGCCTTATCAGGCCGAAGTCAGCCAGGGGCGCTTGGAAGCGCTGCTCACTTTTCAGCAAGTCATTATCGATCTAACCGGCATGGCGCTTGCCAATGCCTCGCTGCTGGATGAGGCCACCGCAGCGGCGGAAGCGATGACCATGTCGCGGCGTTTGTCCAAAAGCGCGGCCAACAGCATAGTCGTGGATCAGGACTGTCACCCCCAGACCGTCGCCGTGATCAAGACTCGCGCCCGTTCGCTGGGCTATCAGGTTATCGTTGCCGACCCTTATCATGATCTGGAGCAATACGATTTTTTTGCGCTGCTGGTGCAATATCCGGGCTGTAAAGGCGAAATAAAAGACCTGACCGCAGTCACCGCCATCGCCCAGGCCAAATCGGCGCTGGTTACGGTAGCGGCGGATTTGCTGGCGCTGGTGTTGCTTAAGCCGCCTGCCGAATTCGGCGTCGATATCGTAGTCGGCAACTCCCAGCGATTTGGCGTACCGATGGGCTACGGCGGCCCTCATGCCGCGTATTTTGCGACCAAGGACGAATACAAACGCTCGGTTCCGGGTCGCATTATCGGCGTCTCCAAAGACAGCCATGGACAGCTTGCGTTGCGCATGGCGCTGCAAACCCGAGAGCAACATATCCGCCGGGACAAGGCCACCAGCAATATCTGCACATCCCAGGTGTTGCTTGCGGTGATCGCCGGATTTTATGCGGTTTATCACGGCGCGGAAGGCCTGCGCCTGATTGCAGGCCGGGTGCATCGTTACACGCAAATCCTGGCCGCAGGCATTACCCAACTGGGCCATCAAGTGTTGAGCGAGTGTTATTTCGATACCTTGGTGGTCAGTACCCCGAACCGGGCAAAACGCATTGCCGCCCAAGCCACGGAAGCCAATATCAACCTGCGTGTTATCGATGCGGATCATATCGGCATATCGCTGGACGAAACCACGACGCGGGAAAACTTAAGGGATGTCTGGCAGGTTTTTGCCTCCGCCACCGCCGACCTGCCCGACATCAACGGCTTGGATGCGACAGTGGGCGAGTGCATTCCGGAAACCTTGTTGCGTAACGATGAAATCCTGCAACATCCGGTGTTCGACCGCTACCATTCCGAAACCGAAATGATGCGCTATATGCGCCGCTTGGCCCGGCGCGACATCGCGTTGGACCGATCGATGATCCCGCTGGGCTCCTGCACCATGAAGCTGAATGCCGCCACGGAAATGCAGACCATTTCCTATTATGAATTTAACGCACTGCACCCGTTCGCGCCGCTGTACCAAACTCACGGCTATCAGCAGATGTTTGCCGAGCTGGAAGATATGTTATGCGACTTGACCGGGTTTGACGCTTTTTCGCTGCAACCCAACGCCGGTTCCCAAGGAGAATACACGGGTTTGTTAGTGATCCGCAAATACCATGAAGTCAGGGGGCAGGGGCAGCGCAACATCTGCCTGATACCCGCTTCCGCGCACGGCACCAATCCGGCCAGTGCCACGATGGCGGGTCTTAAAGTCGTGGTGGTCGCCTGCGATGACAACGGCAACGTCAGTCTGGATGATTTGCGCGCGAAAACAGCCGAATATCACGACACCCTGGCCGCGTTAATGATTACCTATCCGTCCACGCACGGCGTGTTTGAACAGGCGTTCCGGGAAATCTGCGACCTGATCCACCGGCACGGCGGACAGGTTTATCTGGACGGCGCGAACTTTAATGCGCTGGTAGGCTTAAGCCGTCCCGGTAAAATCGGCGCCGATGTCGCCCATCTTAATCTGCATAAAACCTTCTGCATTCCGCATGGCGGCGGCGGTCCCGGCGTCGGCCCGATAGGCGTGGGCGCGCATCTTGCACCGTTCCTGCCCGACCATCCGGTTGTTGAAGGCGTCAATCCGGCCAAAGGTGAGCACGGCACTATCGGCGCGGTGTCCGCCGCACCGTGGGGATCGGCCAGCATCTACACTATTTCCTGGGCGTATATCGCGATGATGGGCGCAGCCGGTTTAAAACGCGCGACCTTGACCGCGATCCTGAACGCCAATTACATCGCCAAGCGTTTAGCGCCGTATTACCCGATTTTATATACCGGCAAAAACGGCTGGGTCGCTCATGAATGCATTATCGATTGCCATGCCTTTAAAAAGACCGGCAACATCACCGTCGAAGACATCGCCAAACGCCTGATCGACTATGGTTTTCATGCGCCCACCGTGTCGTTCCCGGTCGCCGACACCTTGATGATAGAGCCTACCGAAAGCGAAGACAAAGCCGAGATTGACCGTTTTTGTGCCGCGTTAATCGCTATCCGTGAGGAAATCAAGGCCATAGAAACCGGCGCTGCCGATGCTGAAAACAACTTGCTGCATAATGCGCCGCATACTCATCGCTTATTGTTGGAAGAATGGAATCTTCCCTATTCAAAACAACAGGCGTTTTTTCCTAATAACGACCAGCATGATGATAAATACTGGCCGCCGGTCGGGCGTATCGATAATGTTTACGGCGACCGGCATGTGTTTTGCAGCTGTCCGCCGGTGATGGATGATGAGTAATTGATAAAAAATTACCACGAAGACACGAAGACACGAAGACACGAAGACACGAAGACACGAAGACACGAAGACACGAAGACACGAAGAGCACGAAGTTTCTTATGATTCTCACGCTCCGCACTCGTCGTTATACACAAGTATCTGCGAGACACCGTCATCCCGGCAGAGATTGCCGGGATCCACGACCAAGGATGCAGGAGGTAGAGCAATCCATGTAGGCAACGCCAATTCTCGCTGTCGCTCGAACCGGCTTGTTCCGGCCTACTGCAACGTCCCGCCTGTTCAGAACGTTGTCAGTTAGACCTTCCAGGTTTTAAAAACCTGGAAGGTCTGTATATCGGCATGCTTCTGAGCGCAGCCCGTAGGAACGATAAGAAAAATCACCACGAAGACACGAAGGAAAACAGAGTAAAAACTTCGTGCTCTTCGTGTCTTCGTGGTGAATAATCAAGCTGCTTAACCATTGATCAAACCCGCAACGGCGTGACTTTGCCAGTCATCCGGTAATTGCGGTAATCTTCCACAACCTGGGCATGGTCGAATGCCAGCACGGCGGGAAGATTATCAAAGGTAAAAAGGCCGAAATTTTTTGCATCATCCGCGGCCCGCGGCATTCCGGTGGCTTCGGCAATATAGACGGCGGTGACGGTATGATTACGGGAATCGCGTTCGGGGTTGGAGTAGATGCCTAGCAAAGCCGTCAGCGTAATATCGAGACAGGTTTCTTCCTTGGCCTCGCGAATCGCCGCATGTTCAACGGTTTCGCCAACATCGACAAAACCGCCCGGCACTGCCCAGCCGTATGGCGGATAGGCGCGTTCGATCAGCACAAACGGCCGGTCGGGTTGGTCGATCAGTTCGATTAAAATATCGGCTGCCAACAAAGGGGTGACGGGTTTCGGCATGTTATCTCCTGAAAACGGGTGTGAGGGGTTAGAATCTTAAGCTGAACGAATCGCCGATGAAATATACCACAGGAACTCTTAAGGGCGTTTTTTCACCACGAACGATTACACCGGAATGATCTGCTTAATCTTAACGTATCAAAGAATCCATGAACTGTCCCAAATGCCTGAATGAGCTGCATGTACAAAGCGAAATTTGTCCTCATTGCGGCATCGTATTCGAGAAGTATCTGAAATATCATCCTGAACAGTCGGCTCGACAGGATGTCCAGCCGCCTATTGTGACGCTTTATGAAGACGATGAAGCCCAGCCGCTGACGCAATTTCTGTTTCACGAGACGCAACAAACCACGTTGGCCGATTTTATAGGCAGGGCGATTATTTTGGCGGGTCTCATTATTTGGAGCTGGCAGCTTATAAGCCCTTCTATCGAGAGCAATGCAGTTGGAAGCTCTTTTTTACATCTGGTCAACCTGCCTTTTCATGAGGCGGGGCATATTATTTTCAGGCCGTTCGGCGCATTTATTACTTCATTAGGAGGAACGCTGGGACAGCTGTTAATGCCGTCGATTTGCACGGGCGTGTTATTGCTTAAAACTCGCGATCCTTTCGGCGCATCGGTCGCGTTATGGTGGGTCGGCGAAAATTTTCTGGATATTGCGCCGTATATGAACGATGCGCGAGCAGGGCAGTTACCGCTATTGGGCGGTAATTTCGGTCATTCGGCACCCTATGGTTTTCACGATTGGCAGTATCTTTTGACCGAGTCCGGTCTTTTGCAATACGACCATTCCCTGGCTAAGGCGGTCTTTGCGATCGGTTCCGCAATCATGGTGCTGTCGTTGCTATGGGGTGGGCTTTTGCTGGTTAAACGATATAAGGACGTAAATCGCCCATGCTGAGCCCCATTCGACAAGCTCATGACCGGCTCTCCTGAGCTTGTCGAAGGGGGGCTTAGCGCGCATTAGTCCGGATACCTGATTGATAACCGCGGGAAATATAAAATTTCCGGCCGGGGTAATAAGATCATTAATGAAACCTTTCTTCCAGTGAACTGCTGTTCGGCGCTTCACAATACATGACCATCGTTATCAGTTCGGCGACATTTTCAGCCTGCATTTTTTCCATGATGCTTGCCCTGTGTACGTCTACGGTGCGATTGCTGATATTGAGTATTTTTGCGGATTCCTTATTGGAGTGACTTTTGACGATCAGTCCCAGCACTTCTTTTTCCCTTGTTGTTAAATGATCAATGCGGTCCTGTATGCGGCGTTTTTTGACAAATTCTTCCCGGAACGTAATATCTTTTTTAATGGCTTCATTGATTCGTTCCAGCAACACCTCGTTATTAAACGGTTTTTCCAGAAAATCGACAGCCCCGGACCGGAATGCTTTTGCCGAGTCGGCAATATCGGCATGGCCGCTGATAAATATGATCGGAATGTTTATTCCTCTGTTCAATAATTCGCTCTGAAGTTCGTGGCCGGTCATTAACGGCATTCTAACATCCAGGAGCAGGCATCCCGGCTGATCAGGCGTATAGCTATTCAAAAATGCCTCAGCGGATTCAAAGCTCCTGACCGCCTGTCCCGTCGATTCAATCAAGAGAGTCAGTGAGTCACGTATTGCGAATTCATCGTCAACTAAATAAACGAGCGGTGTTGAGTTGTTAATGCTCATCAGATTTTCTCCGTATGGGTAGAATGAAATAAAAAGTGGTGCCTTTTCCAGATTGGCTATTGAAATGCAACGTACCCTCATGGGCTTCGATAAGTGAGCGGCTGATGGATAGTCCCATGCCCATGCCGTCCGCTTTGGTGGTGTAAAAAGGGGTCAATATCTTTTGCTGTTGGTCTGTGTCAAGTCCCGGTCCGTTGTCCTTCACCCGGACCTGTATGCTGTTATCGAGTGTCAAGCGGCTATGGATAGCTAATTGGCGTTGTTGTTTTGCGGGTAATGTTTTTAATGCGTCAATACTGTTTCGGAGCAGGTTGATGATGACCTGCTCAATTTGTACATGGTCGACATAGATGGGCGGCAAATTGCTTTCCAGCTCAAATGTCAGCTTTATGCCGTTTTGTTTAAGGTCGGCGATACACAGGCTGACAGCCTCATGAATCAAGCTATTAATGTCGGCGGTTGATCGATGTTTTGCATGGGATTTGACGAACTCCCTCATGCGATGAATGATCCTGCCCGCTCTTAACGCCTGCTGCTGGGTTTTGTACAGCACCTCTGTGAGATTTACCAGGTCGGGATTTTCAGCGTTAATAAGGTTTAAACTGACTTGCGTATAGCTGGAAATCGCGGACAGCGGTTGATTGACTTCATGGGCAATGCCTGACGCCATTTCACCCATCAGTCCAAGGCGAGTGACATGGGCGAGTTCGTCCAGATGCTCCTTGTCTTGCTGTTCCCGGTGTTTGCGTATACTCACATCACGCACAATATGAGTGAAATAGTGTGCATTGTCGACTGAAAACTCCGCGATGGACAGATCCAGGGGCACCGCAAAGCCGTTTTTGTGAAGGCCTTCAACTTCCTGGATTTGACCGATATGTTTGACTGAATGAGGCTCGCTGCAATCATTCATTTCTCTTGGCGATGACGGTATGAGTTTGTTAATGCTGCAACCAATCAGCTCTTCCGGTTTATAGCCGAAAATAGTTTCTACTGCGGCATTAGCGGATACGATGATATTGGACATGTCAATCGTGATAATGCCTTCTACGGATGCATTAAAAATGGAATTGAGTTTGGCTTCCCGTTCCAGTAGTTGGTGTTTGGAGCGGCGGAGTTCTTCAACTTTTTTCATTAAGCTCAGATTACTTACAATCAGTTCGCTGGTCTGTCTGCGAACTTTTTCTTCCAGTTTTTCATTAAGGTAGGCGATGGTTTCTTGCGCTTGCTTACGCTCGGTGATGTTATTAATGGTCAGGCATATCTGCGGCGTGTTTTTATCGTTGTAAACGACTCTTGCGTAGCATTCGATATACGTTAATATTTTGCTTTTATCGCCTGGTTGCGACGCATCCGTGCAAAGTTGAAAGTACTTGCATTCTGGATGAGTGGGCGAGTTCTCTGCATCTTTGGTTGTGGCGTTAAGGGCTTGGCCGGTTTTTTGGGCTAAAAGGCGATGGATAAACAAGTAATAATTATCCTGATCGGAAGGGTGGATAAATTTCCCCAATCGCTTGTTGATCAGCTCTTCTTTTGAATTACCCAGCAAGGCTGCGGCCGCCATATTGGCTTTCTGGATGATCCCCGCGTCATTTAACGTCAGGTGACCTACAGGAGATGAATCATAAAGTTGCGCGTAGGTATCGCGGGATGCAGCCAATTCCTGATGCGCCCTGTTTAATTCCTCGTTCTGCATTTTCAGTTCTATTTGATGAACCTGAAACTCAAACAGCAATTTTTGAATGTCGTCAGTAGACATGCGGGCAATATCGGCCCCCGAGTGTTGGAGCATGATTTCCGCGCGTTTGCGGATGTCTTCGCGATGCTTATCGAGTAAAGCTTCTGCTTTGTAGTCAAGACTCTCGGTATTCAGATGCCCATCAGGTGACTTGCTCATAAACCAGTATCCGTTTCTGCAGGTTGGCTAAATAAGATGATTCCCAAGAATAAACACGCCATTCTCCTTCAGAATTAGTATCTTATTTTGTTAAGTTTTTTCAGTAATATGTCAGGTTTTACGGAATTAGTCTTTTGTTTTGTGAGTCTATTCCTACATTTTAGACAAAAAAATCCAATTTGTAAGCTAGCTTGACAGCCTTCTCATCAATCAAAACGGCTTGTAAAAAACACTGGAATCTGTTGGCATTCGGTAGCCAACGGTAACTAAATAAACTGTTTGATAAATCATGCGGATACATATAAGTAATTGTTTTTAATTTATATTTTTTAAGCGTCAACAAGTCCCAGTATGAGCTGTCTATTTTTAAAAACTCATCAATAATGTACGGTATTAATGGGTGGAAATACATAAGCAAAACTACTTAGGTATGCGTACGAATTTTGCAGTTATTTTCTTTGCTATAAGATTTAGCCATAAATTGATGGAGTGGCCTGCAGGTGCCTATTAATGCACAGCTGGTCGTCGTTAGCCTGTTTTTAAGCTAACGGGAGCGTTATGAGGGGGCGGGTTCTCGTCAATTCTTATGAATCCAATGTTAGAAAGTCCGGAGAGTGATATGGCAACGACTAATTTAGACGATGATAGGCAACAATTGGGTACAAACTGGCAATATAAAATTTCCGGCATTGATATTGAGCTGAAGGAAAAGCAATTTATGAATGATGAGGTTGAATATTACAAAGAAGTGAAAACCAAATCAAAGAAAAACGCCCATGCAGAAGATAAGAAACCCAGATTTTTTCGTTGAAGTGTAAGTAAGGTTGCGAAGTGGATTGTTTTTTGCAAAAAAGTAAGCCGGAATAGCTGGCGGCTCAGACCGGCTGTAGTATTTGTGATAAATCACTGTGTGTTTTCGGATGGTTTTAGCCGGGATAGCTTTTCCCTTTGGCTAAGCGCAGGCTCCTGGAACGGTTCTACGGTATATTTTTTATTGAGGGTTACCTGAGTACTTTTTAAAGAAATTACTTAATTTTTGGAAATTACCCAATCAAATGCTGGATAGATTTGTCATCCAAAGGAGTAGAAATGCAATGTTCGAAAAACTTAAGGAAGATTTTGGCACCTTTACTTCGTTTTTTTTTATGATGCCTCAATTAACGAACCGCAGTCTGGCCATTGATACCTTGCGGGTGAGTGAGGCCAAATATCGCAGCTTATTTGAAAATATCGACCAGAGCGTTATTTATCTGGATGCGACGGGTATTGTAATGGCTGTCAATCATGCCGCTGAGCATCTTCTTGGACTTCCTCGCGACGTCATTATAGGGCGTAAGTTTGTTGATTCTTGCTTTCAGGTGATCAAGGAAGACGGCTCGGTTTTCCCGGAACAACAACAGCCTTCAATGTTGGCTTTGCGTACCGGCAAACCCGTGGAAGGCGTGGTCATGGGCCTGTTTAATTCGGAGCTGCAAAATTATCTCTGGGTTGTCGTTAATTCAGTACCCGAATTCAGGGCAGGCGAGCGTCAGCCTCATCAGGTATTAATGACATTGACCGATATTACCCGGCAAAAACAGTCCGAGGGCAAGTTGAGTATGGCTTCGGTGATTTTTAACAATATTGGGGAGGGCATATTTGTTACCGACAAAGACAAAAAAATAATTTCGGTTAACGAGGCGTTTACCACAATAACCGGTTTTACCCAGCAGGAGGTTTACGGGAAGAACGCTCATTTTTTACACTCAAAGAAAAACAGCATAAAAATCGATGACGAATTAAGCAATCTTACCGGGACTGTAAACAGCTGGCAGGGTGAGGTATGGCGTCGTCATAAAAGCACTATGGATTTTCCCTCATGGACTACCGTTAGCGAGGTAAAGGATTCAAGCGGCGAGGTAGCCCACTATGTCCATGTGTTTATGGATATAACGCATTTTAAGAAAGCCCAGGATCATCTGGGTTTTTTGGCCTACCATGATCCATTGACCCGGTTGCCAAACCGATTGTTGTTGAAGGATCGTATTGATCATTCATTGCAAAATGCGCTGCGGGAGGGTTCGCAGGCTGCCGTATTGTTTCTGGATCTTGATCGCTTTAAGGGCATTAATGATACTTACGGTCATGCGGTCGGCGATGGATTGTTAAGGGAAGTCGCAAAACGCATAAAAAACCTGGTCAGAAAAGAAGACACTGTCTCACGTTATGCCGGGGATGAGTTTGTGGTGTTTATGGAAAATATTCCCGATGCTAAAAATCCTGCCAAGCTCGCACAAAAGCTGATCGAGACCTTTAACGCCCCCGTTTATATTAAAGGATACCGCTTAAAAATATCGACCAGTGTGGGCATAAGCCTGTTTCCGCAGGATGGACGTGATACGGATACTTTAATTAAGAATGCCGATGCGGCTATGTACCGAGCCAAGAAAGAAGGGCGGAATAACTTTCAGTATTATAGCCTGGAGTTAACCACGGAAGCGTTTGAGAAAATGTCGATGGAATACGCATTACGCCAGTCCATAGAGCGACATGAATTGATTTTGTATTACCAGCCGCAGGTTTGCCTTAAAACCGGAAAATTGGTAGGTGTTGAGGCCTTGGTGCGTTGGATGCATCCGGAACTGGGATTGATGTCGCCCAAGCAGTTTATATACATAGCCGAGGAAAGCGGGTTTATCGTGGCGCTCGGCGAATGGGTATTGCAAAACGCCTGTATGCAGATGAGGCGGTGGCTGGATGAGGGTTTGCAAGTCAATAAAATGGTCGTTAATGTGTCGGCAATTCAGTTTTTACGCTCCGATTTTATTGCTACGGTTGAGCGGATATTGCGTTCGACCGGGCTTGAGCCGTCTTCTCTTGAGCTGGAACTTACCGGTAACGGTTTTATGGATAATTCCGAACAAACCATAAAAGCGCTCAATCAGTTGGTTGCATTGGGAATAGATTTAACGATTGATGATTTTGGCGTGGGCTGTTTTTCGTTTAACAACTTAAAACGCATTCCTGTGAAAAAATTGAAAATTAATAGTTCATTTGTCGTTGATGTACTCAATAACGCCAATGATGAAGATATTACCCGTGCGGTAATAGCCTTGGGTCATGGTTTGCATTTACGGGTTATTGCGATGGGGATTGAGTCGGCAGCCCAGCAACGCCGATTGATGGATTTAGGTTGCGATGAAGGACAGGGGCATTTATACAGTTCTCCGGTATTGCCTTGGTCAAATGTCTTTCGAACATTGATAAGCGAGTAATGTCTTTCAGGGATTAACAGGCTCATGACGGTATAAAAAGGACATAAATATTTATATAGCTTATTTCACCTCATTTTTAATGTTAGAATCAGTACGTATTTATACCAATTGTTCCGCTATCTCTTTGTACATAAAATGAAGATACGGGGGATATTCCTTCGGAATGCGCGGGGGGGTGAGATTGTGGCCGATTTTAATTCAGTGCAAAAGTCAAACAAGAGGGTTATTGATAGGGAAGAACTTCAAAAAATGATTGCAGAACGCGCTTACTGCAAAGCTGAAAAAAGGGGGTTTGTGGTTGGGCATGAAATGGAAGACTGGCTGGAGGCCGAGTCAGAAATTAAAAATCAATACTTCTATTGGTTTCAGGACGTCGAATAATTTCTCAGATCACAATGATATTGACTTAAAGCTAGGGTATTTAATTATGAAACGAAACAAGATAATCGAGGTACTCGACCTGGATAAATTAACAGAGCATAAACAACGTGTTGCTTTTCATGAAGCGGGACATGCGGCGGGCATTCATTTAAATAACAAAGCCAGAAAGTTGCCGCCGGTTTTTTTTAAGATTATTTTTAAGGATATGGGCGGCGTGACCGACGCCGATGTCATGGCTTACCAGACAACCCATGACGATTGTATTGCACGAGTGGAAGGAGGCCGGTTAATCGAATCGTTGCCACCCTCTATTGATAGCCTGGTGCGTGAATTAACCAAACACAATGACGCAATGATGCAATTGGTAAAGGATTACACGACGGCTTTTGAGGCGGATATTATTAATCTGCTGATCGGGCCTCTGGCTGAAGCCAAGCATGTCGCCGAAACCGATGATGAGCTATTCAATCATCAATTAGTTAATCTGAAAGCCTTAAAAAACTATGGCGGCAGTTCCGATCTTGCCTTGGCTAACGAGTATTTACAAAGTTTCTCTACCGATAAACAACAAAGAGATGAAAAATTGGATGAGTTGTTCACCGTCGCATTTGACTTTGTAAATAACGATGCAAACTGGGCGGCAATCACCCAACTGGCTGAATATATTCGTGGCGGAAGTAAAAACATTATTGACTGTGAAGAGATTGTTTCAATGCTTGATCAGTCTGTCGATCATTTTCAAAATCGGAGAAGCGTAGCAAGGCATCATCACAATGGGTGATTCAAAGAACACTATTTTTAAAACGGCGCTCACATTGTTGGGTAATTTCTTCATCTACCTGAAAAAATTATTGATGACTGGTTTAAATTATTTATCCAAACGGGGGCCGGAGAAGGAGCTCAATAAACCGTCGGATCAAAGTAGCGCCGGTTCCAAACAAAGAAAGTTTTTTTTCTTTGTGATGTTATTCATCCTGCTGCTGACTTTTATTAATAGTGTTCAGGAAGTACAGCGCGATGAAATCCCCTACAGCCAGTTTATTAAGCTGGTCAAAGAGGCAAAAATCGACAAGGCGGTGGTAACCGAGCGGTATATTACCGGCGTTATCAAGTCTGACGATCCGAAACAGCCGGCCAAAAATTTCATGACGATTCCGCTGTGGCAAAATGATCTTGCCCAAATGATGGAGCAGAACAAAGTTGATTTTGTGGTCAGAAGCAGCGAGAACTGGCTAACCAATCTGTTTTTCAACTGGATCATCCCGATGTTAATCCTGGTGCTTATCTGGTCATGGGTTATGCGTCGCACTGCGGCCGGTGGCGCGCAGTCTTTTCTTAATTTGGGTAACAAAATCCACATACATCAGGACACCCAAGCCAAGATTACCTTTAATGACGTGGCCGGTGCCGACAGCGCCAAACAGGAACTTAACGAGTCCATCGATTTTCTGAAAACCCCGGAAAAATTCCAGAGATTAGGCGGACGGATGCCCAAAGGCGTGTTGCTGGTAGGTCCGCCCGGAACCGGAAAAACCCTGCTGGCACGAGCTGTTTCCGGGGAAGCGCAGGTGCCGTTCTTTAACATCAGCGGCTCTGAATTTATTGAGCTGTTTGTCGGCGTGGGCGCTGCCAGAGTGCGAGAACTGTTTGAACAGGCGCGGAATCAAGCGCCCTGCATCATATTTATTGATGAACTCGACGCCATTGGCCGCACCCGTGGCGGTCCGGTGATGATCGGCGGGCATGACGAGCGCGAACAGACCTTGAACCAGCTGCTGACCGAAATGGACGGTTTCGATACCTCCGTCGGCGTAGTGGTAATGGCGGCAACCAATCGCCCAGAAGTGCTGGATAAAGCGCTGTTGCGCTCCGGACGTTTCGATCGCCAGATTGTGGTTGATAAGCCGGATTTGCGGGATCGTATCGAGATTCTTAAATTGCATACCAAAGGACTGACGCTGGCCAAAGACATCGACCTGTCCATCGTCGCCAAGCGTACGCCAGGCCTGGTGGGTGCAGACCTTGCCAACATAGCCAATGAGGCGGCGATTATGGCGACGCGGGTCGGTCACGATAAAGTCGAAAGAGAAGACTTCGAGTCGGCTATCGACCGGATATTGGCCGGGCCGGAAAAGAAGAACCGGGTTTTAAACCCCGAGGAAAAGCGCCGGGTAGCTTTCCACGAAGCAGGACACGCGATGGTCGCCGAGCATGTGCCGACCGGACAACCGGTGCATAAAATCTCCATCATTCCGCGCGGCGTATCGGCATTGGGCTTTACCTTGCAATTGCCGGTAGAGGAAAAGTTCTTATCGACAGAGGATGAACTTAAAGATCAACTGACCATTTTGCTGGGCGGACGCATATCCGAAGAGGTCGTCTTGGGAAGCATCTCAACCGGCGCCCAGAATGACCTGGAAAAAGCCAGCGAGATTGCCCGCAGCATGGTCTGCAATCTGGGTATGAGTAAAAAAATGGGACCGTTGACGTACGGCAAGCGGCAGCAGCTCCAGTTTTTGGAAACAGAAGTCTCAGAGTATCGCAATTACAGCGATGAGACAGCCCGGCTTATCGATACCGAGATAATGGCGCTGGTCGAGGAAGCTGAAACACGTGCGCGTGAAATCATCACCGCAAACAGGCCGGCATTGGAAAAACTGGCTAATTTGCTACAAGAGAAAGAAGTGATTAGCAGGGACGAAATGCTTGAGTTGCTTGGAAGTTGAAGGTTTTTTCTTTATCTCGTTTCCACGTGTCGCGTTCATCTTTACACAAGTCTGTGGGAAGACCGTCATTCCGGCAGGGATTGCCGGACCCGTTAGAGCGCGTAGCGAATCCAGACTACATGGACGTATTTAAGCTCATCATCCATGGCATTGGATACTCGCTAAAATCCTTAACTTAATGATCGTGGCGCGCCGCGTGGGAATGCAGTCAAGGCACTCTGCGCCGCGAGATGAGGATCAACTACGCACCAAGATGCAAAGCACACAAACACAGGACGCAGCGTGTCCCGTACTGCATTCCCACATAGCGTCTGGGAGCGAGGAAACAGGTTTATTCAGGCCTACAGGGAATTGGTTTCAGGCGGCTGTCGATTGACCGTAGACAATTTAAGTAACGCCAGCCATGCTTCCGGGCTATTTAATGCTTTAAATCGTTTTACTTTTGACATCTCAAAAGCTTTAAATTCTTTTTTCTTTTGTGATCGATCCTGAATTATCACCTGCCGGTATCACCTTTGCTCCTGAGTTGAGCAATCAAAGCCATAAAAATAAAAGGGTGCAGCCTTTTTGTTGTCTTGTTCCCACGCGTTGCGCCGAGAGTCACGATCCATGTACCCAACTACAGATAGGCCATATAAATACAGGACGCAGCGCGTCCTATACTACATTCCCACGCAGCGCGTGGGAACGAGAATCGTCGCGTGGGAGCGAAGAAAATTTGCCGATGGTAAAAGATTAATCCCGTATGCCGCGCCGAGTACCGTACCAGAGCTTACGGCGGAAATAGGCGTAGGCCGGAATAAGGCCATCCAAGCGCGTAGCGCGAGGTGGCGTTTCCGGCGAATTGGGGGGCGTTTGCCGGAAACACCGGTTTACGGGGCTGCCATTAAGTTAAGGGAATACCATTGAAAACGATGCTTTTGCGCTTATGTAAATTGAACAAAGTTCTCGATTAACATTTGTTTTGGTCATATTTTTCTTAACTTAATAGCCGTGACGTAGCACGTGGGAACGAGGAATGTTGTTGCTCAGCCGGGTCTGCTGTATAAGCTATACCGAGCTAGATAATTTCTTGTTACACATTGTAATTCGAGGCTAAGATGTTTGAACGAAGATATGAAAAACTTGCTCCGATATCAGTTTTTGTCAGAAGGATGGCAGCGTCTGTTGCGATGGCAGGCATCTTGATTGCAGTTGCTTTATTTATTGGTGTCATAGGCTATCATTGGATAGCAGGATTTGATTGGGTTGATTCTCTTTTAGAGGCGTCTATGATTCTCGGGGGAATGGGACCTGTCAATTCGCTTGCTACGACTGGAGCAAAAATGTTTGCTTCTGGATATGCGCTTTTTAGCGGACTGGTCTTTATAGCAATAATGGGCATCGTACTCGCCCCGGTAACTCATCGAATGCTGCATAAATTCCATATCGATGAAGATGACATGCAATAGCGATGCCTAACAATCGCTGAACCAGATAATCTCCTGAAAAGGCGGATTCATGTCGATAAAGCGGAAGTTGCATTTCCACATTGGCAACAATTTTAAATTCTTAAGGAGCGCCCTTATGGCAGATCTCAAATCGTACCCCGTTTGGGATGCAGGTACCCGTTGGTTTCATTGGATTAATGTGCTGTGTGTCCTTGCGCTTATGGGCGTCGGTCTGGTTATCCTAAATGCTAGCAGTCTTGACGTCTCGAATGCAGGAAAGATAAAAATCAAGACAATCCACGCGTGGATCGGCTATGTGTTTTGCATCAACCTAATTTGGCGCTTTATTTGGGCCTTTTTAGGTAATCGCTACGCGAAGTTGAGGTCGGTGCTTCCGGGCGGCAAGGGCTACTTTCATGCATTGCGCAACTATGTCGTCGCATTTTTCTCCGGCCACCCTGAGCAGTATATCGGGCACAATCCGGTAGGACGACTGGGAGTCGCCGTGCTGTTTCTCCTGATCACCCTTCAGGCAGCCACGGGGTTGGCGCTGGCGGGCACCGATTTATTTCTCCCGCCTTTCGGGCATTGGATAGCGCAGTGGGTGGCTGCACCGGGTATCGTACCCGATACCTTAGTTCCCTATGCACCGGCCATGTATGATGAAACTGCTTACCAGAGCATGCGGGCTTTTCGAAAGCCTATTGCCGCAATACATTTGTATAGCTTTTATTTTTTGGTTGCAGCCGTTGTACTGCACGTTGCAGCGGTCATAATTACTGATATGCGCGAAGGTGGCGGCATTATTTCTGCCATGTTCACAGGACGCAAGGTCATTAGTGGACATCCAATAGATGAAGAATCCAGCAGCCATGACTGAGGTTTTTGGAGTCAAAGAGCGACAAACATCAATAATGCTGAATCATGGGGTCAGATTAAAAAGCTTGGGCATTTGCGAAGCTAGAGCTTCTCCTTCAGAGTTCCCAATCTCCAGATTGGGAACTCACGTAAATACAGGGCGCAGCGCGTCCCATACTGCGTTCCCACTCGGCGCTTGGGAATGAGGAAACAGGAGCTTGATCAACGCGAGGTGCCTGCCGGCAGTTTCACATCCCTGTGTTCTGGATTCGCCACGCGCTCTAACGAGGCTGGCAATCCCTTCCGGAATGACGTGCTTTAAAATACTTGTGTATAACCAATTAGCGCAGTGCGTGGGAACGAGAAAGACCTGCCCCCGGATTTGCTATTTCTTATGTAGCGTCCGAGGTATCCTCTTCGCCGTCCACGGCAACGACGATCAAACCCTCCTGTCGGATCATGGCTTTAAAGCCTTTCATCACGGGCCGGGAGATAGCCGTTTCCGCCAGCAGGCGTTTTTCGTAGATAATATTTTTCGTTGCTTCATCGGGATGCTCACGGGCTTGTGCAATCAACAGGTGGAGTGCCGTATCCAGCAGATGGCCGGGTTGTGTCTTCACTTCGTCGTAAAGCAGTTCCATTACCCGTTTTTCCTCTGTCCGCATTTTGCATTTGCCGTCGAGAATTTTCAGCATCACGGCGGTAGCGCAATCCACATGGATTGGCGCTAGGGGATGTGTCAGCGCCCAGCGGGCTACGTCATTTTGGGTCATACACTCTCCTCGTCGGTTTTTTGCCTGTAGTTCACTTTTTTCGGTCGCCCGATGCATCATACAACCTCATCCCGTATGCCGCTCCGAGTACCGGAGCTTTCGGAGGGAATAGGCGTAGGCCGGAATAAGACCATCCAAGCGCGTAGCGCGGGGTGGCGTTTCCGGCGAATTTGGATGGTGTTTGCCGGAAACGCTGGTCTTCGCTGCCGCTCGAACCGGCTTATTTCGGCCTACGGGACTGCGTCATTGCCATTAAGTTAAGGGTTTTAGTGAGCGCTGGTTCCCAAGCTGAAGCTTGGGAACCAGCGTAAATATTTCCTGTATTGCCTTGTTCGAAGCGTTTAATTATAAGTCATGCATTTTAAACTCACTTACGCCCCCCATTTTGATTGCACAATAACTCGGCAAACTTTTTCGCCGGTAATGGGCGGCTTTTGATAAAGCCCTGATAAAGGTCACAACCCGTTTTGCGTAAGAAAGCCAACTGCTCCGGCGTTTCAACGCCTTCTGCCAGCACCTTGAAACCTAAGGTATGCCCCATCGCCACAATGGTCGCTGCAATGATCATGTCGTCAGTATTATAGGGAATCTCAGCAATGAAGCTCTTGTCGATTTTCAGCACATCCAGAGAGAAACGTTTGAGGTAAGCCAGTGACGAATACCCTGTGCCAAAATCGTCAATGGCAAGACGAATGCCTTGACTATGCAGGCTGTTGAGAACAACCGTCGTTTTGTCCTGATTTTCCATCAATCCGCTTTCTGTTATTTCCAATTCCAGCCGCTCTGCTGGAAAACGGGTTTCGGCCAGTACCTTTGCAGCTAAGTCGCTAATGTCGCTACGATGGAACTGGTGCGAGGAAACATTAACTGCCATGGTTAACGGCGGCAACTCCATATCCAGCCACAGCCGACCTTGCCGACAGGCTTCTCTCAGCACCCATTCGCCAATTTCCACAATCAAACTGGTTTCCTCGGCAATGGCGATAAAGCGGATTGGCGGAATCAATCCTTTGACAGGGTCTTGCCAGTGCACCAAGGCCTCAGCGCCGACAATACGCCCACTGGCAATATCAATTTGCGGCTGGTAGAACACGCGCAGCTCGTGTTGTTCAATCGCCTTCCGTAGCCGTGCCTCCAAAGCAATACGCTCGCAGGCTGCAATCGTCAGGTCTTTGGAAAAATAGGCAAAACAGCCACGTCCATTTTCTTTGGCGTGATACAGCGCTATGTCAGCGTAATCCAGTAATTTTTCAGAGTTGTTTCCGTGTTGCGGGTACAGGCTGATACCAATGCTGACACCAATCCGTACGTCGTCACTTTGGATCAACTTAAAGGGTCTGCTTAAATCAGTGATAATTATTTCAGCGACTCGTGCGGCATCGTCCAGGTGAGTAATATCTTCCAGTAACACGATAAATTCATCGCCGCCCAAACGGGCAACCATGTCTACATCGCGCAACCGGGTTGTGATTCTTTCAGCGACTTGTTGCAGCAGCTCGTCGCCCGCCTGATGGCCCAGACTGTCGTTGACTGCTTTAAAACGATCCAGATCGAGCATCAGCAAGGCTAATTGCTTGCCTTCGCGGCGTTCCACGTCAATGCTGTGCTTCAACCGTTCCTGCAACAGCCGACGGTTAGGAAGCTTAGTCAATAAATCATAAAAGGCAAGTTGTTTGATCGCGTCTTCTGCCGACTTTCGGTCGGTGATGTCGCGCAGGGCGATGACGTAGCCGGGTTGTCCGTCCCATTCCAGCGGTGCGGAACGCATTTCTGCCCAAGCGAGTCCCTGCGGACGTATCAGATTAATGTCCTGATAGCTGCTTTTATCAGGATTGACTGGAATCGCCAATGATTGACCGATTAACGGGCTGCGTGCCAGCAGGATTTCGGCAGCGTGGTTGGCATAAAGTACGACGCCCTGGCTATCTACAACCAAAACGCCGTCAGTGATAGTGTTGAGAATCAGGTCGAGCTTGGAGAGGTGGGTGGCCATAGTCGGCAAGTTTGCTTAAACGATGATGGTTTGCACGCCGATTCCTTTAGATTCGGTGTAATGGCCGCGATGACTGAAGGCACTCGCGACAGATTGGCGAGCGCAGTGGTAATCTGCTCGACCGGACGGCGGAGTTCGCTGTTCAACGATACCACATACAGAGTCAGAAACAGTTTGTGCTGAAGTTGCGCGGGTATCGCGAAAGTAGACCTCACCGTAACCCACTTTGTTATTAGCCTGCCGGCGAGGTGCCCACGACACTGCGTTTGCTTGAGTTTTTTGCGGGCGGTGTATTCGTCAGCAGCTGAGATATTAGGAAGGGTCATAATGAGTCTCCACAGTATTGAGCTTGAGAGATTATTATATGAGTCGCACCGTAAGTCTGTACGCCATCGCACATTGGGCTCGACTGATGACTATGGCTAATGCAATACCCAAAAGTTTGAAATTTTCCTGTTCACTCATGTGTGTGAATTCGAAACATTAGCAATAATTCTGTTTATCAACGCCCAATATTAGCCACTTTCAGAGTCGTTTTAGAGCAATTAAATTATGTGCGTCCTGAGCTGCTTAAACCGGCCTCACTCAGTACAGGGAATTACCGTATCAATCCGTAAATCTATAAAATGTATGCCATTCTTCGGTGGTTATGTCAGCTCGATTGCACATTTCGGCTCAAATAATCGAGAATCTGTAACTCGCTGGCCCAAATGTCAACAGAACCTACTTTCCTCGTTCTGAAAGCAGGTCGCAGAGCGTAGTGAAATTCAATGGCTTGACCAAGTGATGATCGAAACCCGCCTCCTGCGAACGGGCTAATTCCTCCGCCCTCCCATAGCCGCTTAATGCTACCAGCAGCAGATCGCCTCCGTTGGGCATGTGCCTGATGCGCTGAGCTACCTGATAGCCATTCTCTCCGGGCATTCCGATGTCCAGCAGCACCACGTCGGGATGGAATACCTCGATCAGCGGTATGGCGTGCTCGCCGGAATCAGCCATCTCGACCTCATAACCATTCAGCTCCAGGAGAAGGGCTGTACTCTCCCTTACGTCGGGATCATCGTCCACCACCAGCACCCGCGTACCTGCGTTAGGCGATGGCGTCTCGGAGGCCGTAAAGGTGGCTGCTTCGTCAATCGTCGGTAGCCGGACGCTGAAGGTGGATCCCAGCCCAGTGCCAGGACTTGATGCCGTTACTTGTCCGCCGTGTAGTTCCACCAGCCGTTTTACCAGGGTAAGCCCGATGCCGAGCCCGCCTTGAGATCGATCCAGGGTACGCGCGCCCTGTTGGAATAGGTCGAAAATAGTCGGCAATAGTTCCGCCGAGATGCCGGTGCCGTTGTCCCGCACCTGGATCTCAACTTCGGGTCCGTGCAGTTGGACATCAACCTCGATTTGAGCGTTTTCCAGAGAGTATTTGCAGGCATTGTCGAGTAGGTTAAGAAACACTTGAGACAGGCGCACGGAATCGCCCTTCAACAGTATCGGTTGTTCAGGCAGACGAACATCGAGATGTTGTTGTTTGGCCAAGATGGGGCCGCGTGCCGTCTCCAAGACTGACTTAATCACTTCTACAAGGTCGAGCCGCTCTTTCTTCAGCGAAATTTTGCCCCGCGCGATACGGGAAACATCCAGTAGATCGTCCACCAGGTGAGTGAGGTGCATCACTTGCCGCTTAATGATTTCCTTAGCCCAGCTGAGCCGCGGATCTTCCAGCTTGAGCATATCCAAAATATGGGCTGCGTTACTGATGGGGGTCAGTGGGTTTCTCAGTTCGTGAGCCAGCATGGCGAGGAATTCGTCCTTGTGTTGGTCGGCCTCGCGCAGGGCTGCCTCGGCCTGTTTGCGCGCGGAGATATCACGGCTCACGGTGGCGAAACCGACTGGCTCGCCGGTGCTGTCTTTGATGAAGAACACGTTATAGATCATCCAGATGGCGGCGCCGCTCTTGAAATGACGGAACCTGATTTCCACATCAGCGTGGCCCTCGCGCACAACGCGCGGAAAGAATTCATCAAGGATGAATCGCTGGTCTTCGGGGAAGAAAAGCTCCTGGACTGGGGTTCGGATGCACTGCTCCAGATTGTCGAGGCCGATCAGGCGCATGCCGGCTTGGTTGACGTAGAATGGAATAAATTTCATGTCGAACATGCCGATGAATTCCATGCTGTTGTCGGCCAGCGAAACGAATTTTTGCCGTTCCAGCTCCATGTGCTTGCGTTCGGTAATGTCGCGCAGGGCGATGACGTAGCCGGGTTGCCCGTCCCACTCCATCGGCGAGGAACGCATTTCTGCCCAGGCAAGTCCGTTCGGACGGATCAGATTAATGTCCTGATAGCTGTTTTTACCGGGACTGACTGGAATCGCCAGCGATTGACCGATTATCGGACTGCGTGCCAGCAGGATTTCGGCAGCTTTGTTGGCATAGAGTACGACGCCTTGGCTATCGACAACCAAAACGCCGTCGGTGATAGTGTCGAGGATCAGGTTGAGCTTTGGGAAGTGGGTGGGCATCGTCGATAAGTTTGCTTAAATGATGATAGTTTGTGAACCGACTCCTTTAGCTTCGGTGGTAATGGCCGCGATAATTGAAGGCACCCGCGACAAGTCGCCGAGCAGTTTCAGCACGGGTGCCGGCACATCGCGCACCAGCATCGGCGTCGCAAACACGTCTTTTTCCAGAGCTTTTTCCGGCATGCCCAATACTTCAACGACATCTAAAACCCAGTGTCCTGGACTGTACAGATTGGAGAGCGCAGCGGTAATCTGCTCGACCAGACTGCGGGTTTCGCTGTTCAATGATACCACGTACAAGGTTAGAACCAGTTTGTGCGGCGTTGCGCGCTGTACTTGCTGAGCAGGGGCGATACGAGCGGTCTGGGCGATATTGCGAATTTGCACGGAAGATAGCGGCTTGCTGGCCAGTTCGAACTTAATGCCTTCCTCATGTATGCCTTTCAGTTGATCCATATATTCGCTGGCAAAGGCAGTGACGATATAAACGTTCAGCGTTTCGTCCATGGCTTTCAGACGGCGCAAGGTTTCCACGCCATCAATGCCGGGCATGCGCAGATCGAGGAAAATCAGATTGGGCCGTTCGGCGAGGGCCATTTCGACACCTTGCAAACCGTTCTCGGCTTCGCGAACCGAGAAGTTGTCATCTTCCAGAATCAGTTTGAAAGCACCGCGCACCGCAGGATCGTCGTCTATTACCAGAATTTTGCTGACCATATATCGTGTCTCTTGTGTATTGGGGGGTGAATGCTCAAGCATGGGGTAATCGTAGTCGCATGCAACAGCCGTGTCCATATGTACTTTCCACGTGTATATTGCCTCCGGCATCATGAACCAGACGGCGGATGACCGACAAGCCCAGGCCGGTACCTTTTCCGGGAGGCTTGGTAGTAAAAAACGGATCGAAAATTTTGCTTTGTATATCTTGCGGGATTCCGGGACCGTTATCGGTCACGCTGAGTTCCAGCATCTCCTCCATGGGCCTGACGTTGATTTTGATTTGCGGTTGCCGGCTGTCGGCTAGCGCATCGCGGGCGTTAATGATCAGATTGACCAGAATCTGCTGCAGGCTGTCGGAGCTACAGCGGATAGCCGGCAGATCGTCGGCGGCATCGACCTCAACGGCTATGCCGGTTTTGCTCAATTCGCCTTCCAGCAGCAACAGACTTTGCCTGATGACCTCCCCGATCAGGCAGTTGCCGCTTGGGACCGATCTGTTGTGGACAAATAGCAGCATGTTGCTGACAATCTTCTTGATGCGGTGAATTTGCTGTAGCGCCTGATCGAGAATTTCCTTTGATTTGGCATCGGTGCTTCGGTCTGCGGCGAATTCGACAAAATTCATCACGCCCATCAGCGGGTTGTTGATCTCATGCGCCACACCGCCGACCAGCGTCCCCAATGCCGAGAGTTTTTCCATCTGCAGCATGTGTTCCTGGTTTTCCTGTAGTTTTGTGTAGGCCAGCCGGGTTTGTTCCAGCAGGCGGGCGTTTTCCAGGGAAATCGCCGCCTGAGCGGTCAATAGTTCGGTCATATCGGTTTTTTCGGCGGTAAATACACCAGTCGACAGCCGATTTTCCAGATAGAGCAGGCCGATGAGTTCGGTTTGCTTGATGATCGGCAGGCACAGCACCGAACGCAGTCTTAGCGCCTGCACTTCCGGGCTATCCTGAAACTCGCCTTCGGCCATCGCATCGTGCAGTAACACTTTTTTGCGAGTGCGCAGCACGTAATTGACGATGGCGTGGCAGATGTTGCCGGAAGTCTGGTTAAGGTTGAGATGCCGGCGGTTAACGATATGTTTCTTGCCGACATGGCTTTCCGTAGCGACCAGCAGATCGTCCGCCTCCTTGATCAGCAGGTAACCGTGTTGTGCTCCTGAGCTTTCCAGCACTACGGTCATGATTTTTTGCATCAGCTGGTTCAGATCGACTTCCGCCGACAGCGCCAGCGCCGATTTTATCAGGTAATTGAAGTCGAGATTCGGCAGGGTAGCCGATGCGTCGAGGGCAACGGTTTTTTCGGCACGAACGGCGTTGTCGGGATCGGTGTAAGGGTGACGCTGCTGCAATAGTTCGCTTTTGCGATCGGCGCGGCATACCCGGTACATGTGCCGCTCTGCGCCGTAGTAAAGTTCGGCATCGCCGAGATTACCGGCTGCCAGCACCTCGGCCAACGCTTCGTATAAGTGACCGGTGAGCAGGTCGTAGTGCTGTGCCTGGGCGATCGCGATGGCATCCAAATACAAGTTGCGGGCGTCGCGCAGTTGGTTTCGAGCGCGGGCGATCTCGGCATGAATAAAGGCCAGAAAGGGTTTCAGTAGTGGTCCGAGACGGGCCCAGGTTTCCAGTTCGGCGAGCAACGGCGCGATTTCCGCTTCAAGTGCCGTCCAGTCGGCGCCTTCCGGCCAGCGCAGGCGATTGACGATACGGAAGACATACCAGAGGCGTTTCAGCACGTTGTCGGTCAGGCCGTGCAGATGGCGTTCCACCGTTTGCAAGGACGCTGCCGCCGCGGCGTAATCGCCCAGATAATGCTGGGCGAAACCCAGCAGCGCAAAATAACTGCCGGAAGCGGAGACATAATTGTCGGCTTCCCAGCGCGCCAGCGTTTCGGTCATGTCCACCGGCTGGTAATCGGGTTTCATCGGTGCCACCCAGCCGGCCAGCACGGCTTCGGCAAGGCCGACCGAGAACGACAGTTGATTCTTGCGGGAAAAATGCAGGCATTCCTCGGCGGCTTCTTCAACCAAACGCAGATTGTTGCCCTGCACCAGTAAATTCCACATCAACGGTCCGTAGGACAGGCCGGCGTTATACAAATCGCCGCAATTCTTGCCGCACTGTATGGCTTTGTGGCAGTAATCGACGATCTCGGCCGGATGGCTGCGCGAATGCATGTTGCACCAGACAATGCCGTTCATGCCGCGGGTGGCGCCAAAGGTATTGGGGTGTTTTGCACACAGGTCGTGGGCCAGGTCCTGGTAAAGGAATGCCTGATCGAACTTGCCCTGTTCGCCGAGATTGAGGCCCATGATCGAAAACGAATAAATCACCGATTCATCCATGCCGCCCTGCAGGCAATGCAGCGTCGATTGCGCCGCTGACAGATACAACTGCGGCACCAGGCCGGACATATAGAGATCGGGGATTAGTTCGCTGTAAAACGCCAGCTCGATCTTGCTTTTCCGGTCCTTCGTAAAAGGCATGTGCAGGATAGTCGTCCAGACATCGCTCTGCTGCTCGATTTGCGCCATTAACGCCAGCATACGCTGTTGGGCCGTCTCGGGCTGTTCGGGAATCGCTTTGCCGAAATAGGCCAAGCCGCGGTTGGCGGTCGCTATCGCCTTGTTGAAATTGCCGAACGAGGACAACGACGTGGTTTGTTCCGCGAGGGCTTCGGCTTTGTCCAGGTCGCTGGCGGCGTATTCGATCAGATGATTAAGCAGCACTTCCGATCTTTCGTAACGGCCGCACATCAGCTCAGTCTTGGCCAGACGCTGGTAAATGCGAAAAGTCAGATCGTAAGCCTGTTGCCAGCAATCGTCCGGCAGATAGTCGTGGGCTTTCTGGAAAAAATCGTTGGCGGCATCGCCAGCCAGTGCATCCAGCGCCTTGTTGCCGGCATGGAAGTTGATATTGACCAGCCGATACGCCAGTTCCTGATCCATGTCCGCCGGGCGGCCCAGATTGAGATGGGCGGCAATGGTGAACAAGTTGTCAAGGGTTTCAAGATCGGTTCCTGCCGGTACCGCGTGCAGCAGACGGTTGCCGATGCGCCAGTGGATAGCGGGCTTGGCCTGGGGGGCGACCTGCCGCAGCACCGCTTCCTGAACCCGGTCGTGGACGAACTGCAGATCGGATTTGTTTTCCAGCAGCATGCCCAGATTCAATACCGGCTTCAAATCTTCAAACAGCTGTTCGATGCGCATATCCAGCACCAGCGCCACATCTTCGGCGCTGAAACGGTTGCCCATGCAGGCGCAGTGATCGAGGATATGCAGGGTTTTGGCGGGCAGTTTGCCCACCTTGGAGCTGAACAATTCCACCACCGAGGTCGGCATCTGCGTGTCGCGAATCCGCTTGATGTCCCAGTGCCAGTGTTGTTCGGCGTCGGTATTCAGCAAATCCTCGTTATACAGCCAGGCCAAACTTTCGCTGACGAACAGCGGGTTGCCTTCGGTAAGGTGGGCGATGAATTCCGCCAGATTGGCCGTGGTTTCCAGTGAGGAATTGAGGATGTAGGCCACCATCTCGTGGCAGTCGGCGTCGGTGAGTGCCTCCACGCGAATTTCCGCGAACGGTCCGTTATTTTCCTGAATCTTGCGGATCAGCTTGCTGAGCGGATGGCTGCTGTCGACTTCGTTGTGCCGATAGGCCCCCATGAAAAACAGGAAGGGGTGCTCTTGATGGTTGTCGAAAAGGTTTTGCAGGAAATCGAAGGTTGCGCTGTCGCACCATTGCAAGTCGTCGATAAACAGCACCAGCGGATTGTCCTCGCTGGCCAGGCATGCCAGAAACCGGCCGAACAAATTGTTGAAACGGTTGCGGGCTTCCACCGGCGGCAGATGCGGCACTTCCGGCTGACGGCCGATGATGAATTCCAGTTCCGGCAACACATCAATGATGACGCTGCCGTTGTTTTCCACGACGTCGAGTATTTTGGTCCGCCACTGCTGAACCTGCATGTCGCTTTCGGTTAAAAAGATGCGGATCAGATTGCGCAAGGCCTGGATCAGCGAGCTGTAGGGGATATTTTTCTGGTATTGGTCGAATTTGCCGGAGGTGAAGTAACCGCGATTTTTGACCAGTGGTTTTTGCAGTTCCTGAATCAGCCGGGTTTTACCGATGCCGGACAGGCCGGAAATAAATACCGAGCGAAATTTGCCGCTGATGACTTCGTTGTATTGCTGCTGTATGAACTGGCTTTCGGTCTGGCGGCCCACCATTTTCGAAATAAAGATGACCCGGCGGCTACGATCGTGCTGGCCAACGGTAAACGCCGATACGCTGCCGGTGGCGGTGTATTCTTCCTTGCAGCGGGTCAAGTCGGCCAGCAAGCCCGAGGTGCTCTGGTAACGCTTCTCCGGCTGCTTGATAATGAGCTTGGCAACAATATCGGCCAAGGCTTGGGGAATCTCCGGTTTGAGCTGGTTAACTTTAGGCGCTTCCTCGGCCAGATGCGAGTGAATCAGCTCCAGCGGATCGCTGGAAAAAAACGGCAGCTTGCCGGTAAGCAGCTCATAAAACACTATCCCTAATGAATACAAATCGGTGGAATAATCCACTCTATAGTTGATGCGGCCGGTCTGTTCCGGCGAGGTGTAGGCCAAGGTATGGCGTACGAATTCCGGGTCGTAGATAAAATGGCTGACGTCACGAATGTCGAGCGGGGTGATGAAATCGGTCAGCCGCAGGGTCAGCGTTCCCGGTTGTAGCAGAATATTGTGGGGCTTGATGCCTCCGTGGGTAATGCCGGCATCGTGTACCGCTTGCAGCGTATCGGCCAGGGTACAGGCCAGGATAAAAAAATCATTGAGATCGAGTTTGTCTTGATGTTTTGCCCAACTGTTCAGCGGTTGTCCGGCGAACCAGGGTTGAACGATAAACTGCTGGTCGCCGTAAGTCTCCAGGGCGAGCGGCGTAGTAACCCGCGGATCGTGCAGCACTTTTAGGCGTTCAATTTTCTGGCGCAGATGGCGGGACTGGTCTTCCCAGCTCGACAGCTGCTTCAGCAGTTTGATGATCAACGGTTGGTCGGGGACGTGTTTGTGGTAGCCCTTGAATACCACGGCCTGCAAGCTTTCTCCCAGTTTTTCGGTAACGATGTAGTTGCCCAGTTTAGGCACACCCTGCGGTTGATTATTTTTTGTTGTTATATCAATCATTTGAGATATGCTCTCTGAGACACAGGGGATGCCGGCCATGGTAAAGTAATTTTCAGGCCAAAACCAAAGGTTTCGCGACGATGAGGTCGTAATAGGGGGTGAGTTTAAACAAACGACAGAAATGTTTCATAGGCTTTATAAGCGATTGCTATTGTGAGCCGCGCGTGTTGGCGCTGATTGAATTTTGAGTGCTGTTTTTACACCCGATCTCTGTTCGAAGCTCGCTATGCTTTGCGAAGTAGCCATCCGGCGGCTGCCGGATTCAAGTATGTCAATGATTTCATTGCATTCAATGATATTTTCCTGATGCGCCAAAATAGAGTCAGCCAACGCTGTAATCGCGAGCCAATTCGACCGCTTGCTGACAAAATCGAATGCCGCCAGAAATAGCTCAGTCATTTTTCTTTCCCTAAATTCATCGCTGTCGATAAAGCACTCAAGGTACTCGTTGGCGATCTCCAAATCGGATGAGCCGCCATAATTCTGCAATGCATTGACAGTCAGCAGTTCCGGGCTAATCGGTTCGTTGTCACGCAGTGCGACATATCTAGCTTCGGCTAGAGGTCCTGCGAGTAGGTTTATGATATCGGCTTCGAAGACTTGTTGATAAGTATGCTTCTGTGCAGCAGAAAAATCTTTTGTAGCTTCCTCAAGCGAGGACGGCAGGGTATGAATTAAGCGGCCGTCTTCTACTTTAGCGATATAGTGATCGGAGGGATTGCCTAATGACTCGGATGATTGAACATCATTATTCAACGGTTTAATAAAAATCTGAAAAAAAACCGGCGGCAGTCCTTTTTGTTGGTTGCCAAGATAAATTGCGGCAGCATGTCCTGCTTCATGGATAGCTATTTTCCTGCTAATTTCTTGATGGGCTAGCTTAAATGTATTTTTTAAATTGTGGATACGGTTCATGGAGAATCTAATTAATAAAGTATACGGACAAAACAGTTGCCTGCATTATCAAAGGGAAAGGTAAGTAACAAGTGATGTATCAGAGCAAAATTAGGAGTCGGATAAAGTCTTGGGTAGTGAAAATGCAGGCTTTCCGAAATCGCGTCGAGTCATTGCGTACTCAGTTTCATACCTTTTGTTGGGTATAAAACGAAAGAAACAGGACGGCTGGAGTCGGCGCAGACATTAACGGTCATGTGATTTTTGTTGCATGCTTGGGCTGGGATGCTCAATGCAAGCTTTCGCAAAAAATAGCGACTCCTCGGCGGATTAACTAATCCCTAGCGCGATTTTGTTACATAACGACTGAAGACAATTTCCTGAAGATGTACCGTCATGCGGAGCTCTTCATGATTTGAAGTTGCTTAATTTTTGCTTTTTTAATGGTGGGTGACATAGTCTATTTTTGTTAAATTATTGCAGTGTTATTACAGTATCGAACAACAACACAGGGCAATAACTTATTTGTTAATACTAAACTGAAAGTAAAAATAAAAAAATAAGTACAACTACCTATTAAGCTCGTCCAAAAATAAATATTTCCGGGTGTTCCGCTTGCCAACCTGATGTATGGCTGCGTCAAAATGGCGCTAGTAGCCCCCCAATCATTTGGTGTAATAACCGGCAATATTAAACGCTTTTAGTTGTTTAAAAACCTCATCTTTGCGCTTGCCAAAAACAGTCGCAAGCCAACGTGCTGGTGGCATGATCAAGCTAATACTAAAAAGGCTCGACTAACCGGGCTTTTAAAACACGTTCTTAGCAAATTCATAGCTGGACATGCGGCGTGATCTGCGGACATATTGGAAGATCCGGTACGGCTCCCGCTCAACCATTGTTTAGGACCTCCCTTGACGGAGACAGGCAGTAAAGCATGAATTGCCTAGCGAGACAATCCAGCCGCCATCGTGAACTCAGCGGCCGACTTCTTTGTTATCTTGTTGCAAAATACAAATTTGAATGGCGGGTTTGGGTCGACTACTGTCAGTCGTGGAATAGGCTATCGACCTAGGCTAACCCACTACCGAACAGGAAAATCATTAAGTTGATTAGTCCTAATGAATACGACGCAACGGGTCTTGCCGATAATAAAGTTGAAGTTGCTGATAAACATCGGCAAAGTGCGCATGTAGAGTTTCAGGCACACAAAAAAAATATTCACTGGTTACTGCAAAAAACTCCGCAGGGTTCGTCGCAGCATAAGGGTTAATGCATGCGCGATGGTGATGTTCAGCTCGCCGAACCAATGACTGATAGGCGGCACTCAGCGAAGCTGTCCACAGTGTAATGTCCATACCATAATGCAGGGGCGGAAAACCATTGGCGCTACCGTTTAACATATCCAGCTTATGGGCAATTTCATGAATCACGACATTGCGGCCGGGTTGTTTCCCCTGCATATCCCGCTCCACATCGTCCCATGACAATATAAGCGGCCCTCGCGACCATGATTCGCCGATTAGCGCCTGCTCCTGATGATGTACAACACCCGCCGCATCCGTGTCGTCTCTAGTGATCCGAAACGCCCCCGGATAAATGATGATCTCGGTCCAGCCTGACAAACAGCCAATCCCAAGCCCAAGTATCGGAAGACAGGCCTGAATAGCAATTGCCACACACATTGCGTCGGTGAGCTGAAGCTCCTGAGCGCCGAAGAACTTTTTTTCATGCAAAAACAGCGTACTCAGTTCTCGCAAATGCGCCTTCTCAACCGCAGTCATTCCCTGCAAAAAGGCTAGTCTTCCAGTAACGTCTGCCCACAGGACATGCGCAATAGCATAGCGATGCAGAATGTATCGAGTACGTGCGCGTTTAAAAAAAATCATTGTCGATCAAATCCTTATTTTGTTATTCAACGTCGAATTTTTGCCCGCTAACAGCGTCAAAAATTAATCGGTAAAATTTACTAGGGTATTGTTTTGCAATATTAAATTTTTTTCGTGCTTGGGTAAAAACAGATGTTGAAAGCGGTAAATATGGGACGCTGTTTTACAGGTATGCGCCACCTCATGTTGACGCCAGTTGAAATTTGATCATTTAAGACACGTTGTACCGGAATCGGTCTGACCAGTGTCTTTTGGGTTCAGAACGCTGATAATTATTAAGCTTTTCAACCCTTATCGCTGGTCAAAATTCAACCGGCGCAAACACATCTGATCATTTGACAGTTGGTCTGGCTCTGCAGAGACATTCATTGAAATGCAAGTTATTGCAATTAACAGAATTCTTTTAGTCATAATCGACTCACTTTTATTGTTGCGGACTTTTCTGCAGTTTCAGTGTTTGTTTTATCTGCTTCATTTCTTCAGGAGGTATCTGGCTAATGTGCTTTTTAACCAAGTCTGGCATATCAATCATTTTAGTATTAGCGAGTTGTGCCGCTTCCTGGGGACTCAAATTGTCTAGGTGCTGTTGAACAATGTTAGATAGCTGCGTACGCTGTTCAGGTTTCATTGAAGGCTGAAACATCTGAATTAGCTGATTAATTTGTTGCGGCGTAATCATTGCTTTAATCGCTTGTATTTGCTGCTCTTCGCCTACGGCGTGAGCTAATGGAGCAAATAACACAATTAACAAGAGAAATAGTTTGCTGATCATAATTAAGAGTCTCTGGGTTGATAATAACTTCGTTTAATTTAACAATTTGTCGCTATTGACGTAAATTGCCATCAAAAGCATCTTCAATGCCTGAGATTTCGGACTTCCTGCGCTTTGTCCTGGTTTTTTCACGCGTATTGTTTAACTTACGATTTACCATCCAGGGTAATCGGCATAACCATAGTTAAATCGGTTGAAATCTCTAGCTCTGTCATACATTGCTTCTTGCTGACGCACTTGGTTCTTTAGTGCTTCATCATACTGCATGATTTGTTGAGCTTCCCTAAAATCACCTTCTCTCAATTCATGCATGACATCTGCCTGCTCCTGGGCATTAATGTTAGATATTTCTCTATAAGCCATCTCGTCAGCATAATCGTAGCCATGGGCCATCGCTGTGCTGCTCGCACAAATCATTATAAAGCTGATAATTACTGTTTTTTTCATGGGTAAAAATCCTCGCTCAAAAAGTTAAATTCATTGGAAAGCTATTAAGTTGGAGCTACTTTCACATAAATTTTCTGAACAGTGACTTAATACTTTTTGACTGCTTTTACCCTTTCCTGATTATACGATTTAAGCAGACGTTAACGCGCTATAAGCTTTAGTTTTAAGCTTATCACCGAAGCTAAAATCAAGCCGCCGCATACCTTGTGTCAGCAGTATGGCAAAGAGCGTTGAAAAATCTCTCAGTTTCATTAAAAAAGCGTTAAAACATCCATTAAGTTATCGTTATAATTTAATGAATTTACGGCGGTTAACCCAACTTAACTATGTCGATCCTCACTTCATTTCCCGCGCGCATTATGAAATCAATATCCAAAATCATTACAGGCTTGGCCTTGGCGGGGTTGCTCGGCGGGTGCGCCGGACACAAGCCCGCTACCACCGCAGCCAGCACCATCGCCATCAAACGCCAAGCCCAGGCCGAACGGAAAATGTATGACATTCCACCTCCCAAGCTGCCCGGCCAATGGACAGTGGAGGATATTTTGCAAGCTTACGGCGCAAACGTGACGGGCAAACTCAACTACTATTTCACCAAGGCCAAGGTGTCCTACCCTCCCCGGGAAGTCACCTTCATCGCCTTGAAACAGGAAAAGAAACTGGAACTATGGGCCAGGGACAGCGGCGAGTTCCGCTTCATCCGCGACTATTACATCCTGGCCTCCAGCGGCGTGGCCGGCCCCAAATTGC
>Ga0208888_100065_pt1 | contig 85141 bp, 82 predicted proteins | sample LakWasM115_HOW13_2_FD_183929 | JGI IMG/M metagenome (GOLD analysis project Ga0208888, IMG submission 183929) | Freshwater sediment methanotrophic microbial communities from Lake Washington under simulated oxygen tension - Sediment Metagenome... | ecosystem: Environmental > Aquatic > Freshwater >...
CAAACAATATGATAAACAACCTTATAAATCCTATGCTAAAAAAGCAGCTTAAAACCTATCAATTATTTCTGTAAATTTGATTCAATTAATAACCTAAAACGGTCAACGTATTTTAGGACATGACAAACGGATCTAAGTCGGTTGACTGTGCTGAAGCCGCTAATCCGATAAGCAAAAAAGATGCTAGGAGTATTTTTTTCATGGTTAGGTTATTTTTCGCCAAATATAGCCGAATTAACCCTATGATATACTGTTTGTTTAACGGATTTTATAAAGTTTTTTTGGTTGTAAAAAAAAAGTATTTACGAATGGTTAGCTATAGTAATAATCCTTACTTTTAAGGTATGTTTAGACACCAAGGAAAAGCAAGAACTTTTTTACACAACCTGCGCTTGGCAGCTTTATTGTCTTTAGTAGCCGGAATTGTAAACATTACGGGCGTTTTGGCTTTGAAAACACTTACTACCAATGTAACCGGTCATTTTGCCTACTTTGCCGAAGAAATAATGAGGAAAGATTATGCTATTGCCGTTACTTTCTTGGTTTTTACTTTGTGTTTTCTTTTGGGATCGTTTACTGCAAATACTGTGGTTGAAATTGTTTTGCAGAAGCGTCCGAGACTGGCGCACGTAGTTCCTATTGCCATAGAAGTACTGATATTAGTTGGTGTTGCCTTGTTTTTCGGTAATTCAGATATTTATGCTTGGCATGGGAAAACGGAAGCTTTTTTGTTGCTGTTTGCTATGGGAATGCAAAATTCTTTGGTAACCAAGGTATCGCAATCTACGGTCCGAACTACGCATTTGACCGGTTTGTTTACCGATCTAGGCATCGAACTCTCTCAATTGTTTTTCTACAAAAAACCGGAACAACAAATCAAGTTGAAGTCGAATATTTACTTGCGCTTATCCATCATTTCATTTTTCTTTACCGGCTGTGTTTTGGGTGGATTTGCTTATGGCTATCTTAAAATCAAGACCTTGTTAATCGCATCCTTTGTATTGATTATAGCCTTGTTTTACGATTACCTTCGCTTAAAGTTTTTCTCCATTACTCGTAAAACACACTAACATATATGTGGCATTTCAACAAGACTTACTTCATAATAACGGTGATTTTATTTTTGATTGAAGTAGCCATTGCGCTTTTCATCAAAGATCAATTTATTCGGCCGTATTTGGGAGATGTTTTAGTAGTAATTCTGATATACTGCTTTGTCAAATCATTGGTCAAAATCTCGGTTCACAAGGCAGCTCTCGGGGTTTTACTTTTTGCTTTCTGCATAGAAATTTTGCAATATTTCAAGCTAGTCGAAAAAATGAAGCTACAGCACAATACTGTGGCTAAAACGGTTATCGGAACTTCATTTTCTTGGGAAGATATGCTGGCATACATCGCCGGTATACTAATCGTAATTATAGTAGAAAATCGTTTCAACAAACCGAAACAATTACAATAGGCCATTGTACTTACGCACAAACCATTCGGTGGCCAATGAAGCCGCCAACAATACCAACAACCAAATCCAATCAATTAATGGTGATTTTTTAACTATGGTTTTTTGAATCGCTTTATAGCTTTCATCATCAAGCAATTGTTTTACTAAGGCATCTGTTTGATTGGCCAAATAAGCTTTCCCTTGGGTTTGGATAGCCAATTGATTCAACTTATTCCAATCTGGATTCACAAATTGTTTTTCAATGTCGAAATCCAATACTTCAAAACCACCGGAGTACGAGGCATTCGAATTGAGTTCTTTCACTGTAAACTTGTAGTTTCCGGCTGTCAAGCCGTCTAAATTCACCTGAAAAGCATTGGAAGTACGCAACAAATCGTAGTTCTTAACTTGTTTGGTTTTGGTATTGGTTACCGCTATGGTCAAGCGGGCTTTTTCATCTAATTCGTAGTTTTTGTTAAAATACTGCGCAGTAATTTCGATAGCTTCTCCCGAATTGTAAAAACGTTCATGGTTGACTACTAAAGACTTTCGCGCATTATCTGAAGCCAAAAACTGGATGGTTTTGTCTAAGAAAATATCGAAATCAACAAAATCTTTTTTGTTCACATAATAATCGGCGCGCCATTTCCAGATGTTTTCACCAAACAAATAGGCCGAACGTTGGCCTTGGGTTTCGTTAAAAGCTAATAAAGGTTGATTGGTTGGAATGTTTCTGATGGTAGAAGACAACAATACATTAAGATTCCCATTGGCAGTAATGGTACCAAACGGATTTTCCAAAGGCGGAAACTGTTCAAAACCGATGTTGTCGAGTGCAAACAAATTAAATTGGGTTTCAAAAGAAGCCAAATAATCTTCTTTTTGCGAACTCATTTTGAACGCAAACTGCGATTGATTTTGATTCAAAAAATTAAAGTCTGTGTCATTTCCGGTGATAATCCAAGTGCTGATTTTTGCATTGGCATTCTTCTCAAAAACCGATTTGAAAGCGACAGTTGGCTGGTATAGAATCAAAACAATATAATTTTCTAAACTACTGATTTGATTCGGCTTAACAATCGTTACTTTTCGTTGTGCATTAGTTTCGATACTTCTTTTAATAGCACCCAAATCCGGATGAGCCATATCAGCAATTAAAGCGATGGCTGTTTTTTGGTCAATGACTTCAACCGCAAAATTCTTGGTGTTGTTGTAACTGTTTTTTTCCGATTCTTTGGAAGATACAGTCGCTTTTAAAAGTTGGAGTCCTACTTTGTCTGCCGGCAACAAGATGTTCAGAGTAGCCGATTTTTTGGAAGGCGAAAAAGCGATCGTTTGTTCATTTAAAACCGTATTGCCTTGGGTAATTTTGAAAGTAGCATTCAGGCTTTTGGTTCCGGCGTAATTGAGAAACACTTCTAACGGATATTTATTTTTGTGAAAAGCATATTTGTTCACGTTGAGTTGCGCTATTCTCAAATCCAAATAAGTCATAGTATCGCTTACCACCAAAGGGAAAACTTTGTTGGCAGGGTTGAATCCGAAAACATAATCTTCACCCGAAGTTTGGTTACCATCCGAAATTAAAACCGTTGGAAACGTTTGATTTTTGTAGATGTTCTTCAGGTTTTTAGCCACCGCATCTATATTGGATTGTTTCCCTTTGAAGTCGATAGTATCCGAAGGTAAAAAATCGGCATCAAATTGGTACGTTTGAACCTCAAACTTGTCATTCAAAGCCGAATTGTTTTTAAGCTTATCAAACAATTCCAAAGCTAGTTTATCCGACTTTAAATCGGCCATAGATGCGGAATTGTCAATAACAATAGGTAATGGCGTTTTAATAGTTTCTATCGTCTTCCGTGAAATAATCGGATTAATCAACAAGAGCAACAAGGCAAAAACCGAAAAGAAACGCAAAAAAGCCAAAAGCAAAGTCGCTTTCGACCGGCTTTTGGCTTTATATAAATATTGGTAAAATGACACAGCAAACGCTATTCCTAATGAAAGCAATATCAGTAAAATAGTGTTTGTCGTCATTTAAGTGTCTCGATTAGAATCCCTAATTCGTAATTCGTAATTGCTAATTAAGTAAGCATTCCTCCGCAAACATTCAAGACTTGTCCGCTAACATAAGCACTCATGTCTGAAGCGAAGAACAAACAAGCATTGGCTACATCTTCGGGAGTACCGCCGCGTTTTAGCGGAATAGAATCTCTCCAACCTTGTACCACATCGTCGTTTAATTTGGCAGTCATTTCTGTTTCAATAAATCCCGGTGCAATAGCGTTACAACGGATATTTCTCGACCCTAATTCTAATGCAACCGATTTGGTAAATCCAATCATACCGGCTTTTGATGCGGCATAGTTGGCTTGACCGGCGTTTCCTTTCACTCCAACAACAGAACTCATATTTACGATTGAACCTTTGCGATTTTTCAGCATGATTTTTTGAACGGCTTTGGTCATATTGAAAACCGACTTCAAGTTGATTTCGATTACCTTATCAAAATCTTCCTCACTCATACGCATTAAAAGGTTGTCTTTGGTGATACCGGCATTGTTAATTAAAACGTCAACATTACCAAAATCAGTCATAACATCATCTACTAATTGTTGGGCCTCGTTAAAATCAGCTGCATTTGATTTGTATCCTTTGGCTTTGATGCCTAAAGCTGACAATTCGTTTTCCAATGCCAAAGCACTTTCGGCAGAAGAACTGTATGTAAAAGCTACATTAGCGCCGTGTTGGGCAAAAACTTTAGCAATTCCGCTTCCAATTCCTCTACTGGCTCCGGTGATAATGGCTACTTTTCCTTCTAATAATTTCATGGTGTAAAAATTAAATAATTTGGTACTGTTGCTTCCAACAGTAATCTTCCTATGTTTAATGAAAGGTCAAATATAGGAATATTTTACAGGTTGAAAAAGATACTTTTACATTTAAACCATTTCAATTTTTGAATGTCTTAAAGAAATCTTAAAATTCCAGCATGCCAAAACAAAACGTCATTTTCGAACCCATTTATCATGAATTTAAAGTCATGGTTTTCAATTTGGCGCTGCATTATTTGCAAAATATTGAAGATGCGGAAGAAGTGACTCAGGATGTTTTTGTTAAAGTCTACCATTCTTTAGCACAATTTCAACAAAGATCATCTTATAAGACTTGGATTTACCGAATCACCATCAACCAATGCTTGGATTTTACCAAGAAGAAAAACAGTCGGAAACGCCTCTATCTCTTTGGCCAAAAAAGCGAAAACGAACGCGAGTACTTAAACACGACAAACTTTGAACATCCCGGCATTTTGATGGAAAACCAAGAAGCAGCCGCCCAATTGTTTTCGGTAATAAATACACTTACAGAAAATCAAAAAACGGCTTTCCTCCTATCAAAACTGGATGGCTTGAGCAATCCCGAAATTGCCGAAATCATGGAAATGAGTATTTCAGCAGTTGAATCGTTGATTTTCAGAGCAAAAGCCTCGCTTCAGGAAAAATTGTCAAAAAAATTTAACGAGTACCGCAAGAAATAAAAATAACCTTCGTCTAAGCTATTATGGAAAAAGATCAATGGATTCAGACTGTAATGAACAGTACCAACGGAATATCAGCAGTGACGCCGAGTGACGATTTGTTGGCTAGAATTCAGCTGAAAATCAAACAGCAGGAAAAAGTAGCACCAACTACGGTTTGGTGGATTGCCGCATCCATTGCAGTTTTGCTGACTTTAAATGTTGCGCTGCTTCAAAAAGCTAAAACCAGAGACAATTCCACCAGCAGTTATTTAGAACACACTTTAAACCAAAGCAATCAGCTTTATTAATCATGGAACGAACAAAATTATTAACGATTACGGTCATTGGACTGTTTTTGATTAACCTGGCAACTTTAGGTTTTCTTTTTCTAAACGGTCCCAAACCGGGCGGAATGCCACACGAAGGAAGACCGCTGCCTAAAGATATAATCATTGACAAATTGCACTTTGATGCTAACCAACAAAAGGAGTACGAAAAACTAATTCGTTGGCACCGAGAAGAAATTGATCAATTGGACTATTCCATTCGGCAAACCAAGAATAAATTGTATTCGGGTTTATCAGAAAGTAACCTCAATATCAAAACCAAAGACAGTTTGATTGCACTTTTAAATGCCTACCAAAAACAAGTAGAAGAAACGCATTTCAAGCATTTTGAAGACATTAAAAAGCTTTGCAAGCCTAATCAACAAGAAGATTTTATGGCACTGACAACAGAATTGTCGAGAATTTTTGCTCCCAGACCACACCGACCAAGACATGAGTAAAACGTTGCTGACGGTAGTCCTTTGGCTATGTTGTATAACGGTTCAGGCGCAAAGTAAAGATTCTGTAACAGTAAATTTCAAATTGCTTTTCGACCATAAGCCTTTGCAACTGAAGCAATCTTACGTTACGGTAAATAAAGACACCGTGACTATTAGCACTTTCAAGTGTTATGTTTCTGATATTGCCATTCAATATACTGACCAAACCGTTCACTACGAAAAAAATAGTTACCACCTACTTGATTCAGAAATTCCGAATTCGATGCTAATTCGTTTTCCTCAAGTCAAAGAGAAAGTAATTTCTAAAGTGATTTTTAAAATTGGAATTGACAGCATTACCAATACTTCGGGTGCTTTGAGTGGTGATTTAGATCCAGTAAAAGGAATGTATTGGGCCTGGCAAAGCGGTTATATCAATTTAAAAATAGAAGGTCAAAGTCCAAGTTGTAAAACCCGAAAACAACAATTTCAATTTCATTTGGGCGGATATCTTCCACCCTATAATGCGCTGCGCACAAAAGTTATTCCCGTTACCATTGCCAACGATAATACCGTAAATATCGGAATGGATTTGGCAGTTTTTTTAGCTGAAGTAAATTTGGCCATCACGCCTGCGGTTATGACACCGGGTAAAACAGCGATGGAATTGGCCGACATTAGTGCCAAAATGTTCTATTCAGAATGAAAAAAATCGGTTTCATACTTGGCATTGCTGTTACTGGTTGGGGCATTTTAGCTTTATCCGACAACTTGACCACGCCTATCTATTTTGCTATACCCGAAGGTTGGCCGAAACCACACTACAATTTCAAACAGAATCCTCTCACTGAAGAAGGTTTTCAGTTGGGAAGACAACTGTTTTACGATCCGATATTATCACGTGACAACACCATATCTTGTTCCAGTTGCCATTTGCAAGCTACAGGTTTTGCACACGTCGACCACGATTTAAGTCATGGTATTGAAGGCCGAATCGGCACCCGAAATGCACCGGCTCTAATCAATTTGGCCTGGAATAAACACTTTCATTGGGATGGTGGTGTGAACAATTTAGAAGTACAAGCGCTTAATCCGATTGAAAATCCGACTGAGATGGACGAAAAAATGGAAAATGTTATTGCTAAATTACAACAGCGTGAAGACTATAAGCTATCATTCAAAAAAGCTTTCGGAGATGAAAAAATCAATAGTCAACGAATCCTAAAAGCCTTGGCACAATTCACCGTAAAGTTGCAATCAAGTAATTCCAAATACGATCAAGTCAAAAGGAATGAAACAACTTTTAGTCACCAAGAAGCAAACGGCTATGCCCTTTTCCAACGCCATTGCGCCGGTTGTCATATCGAACCACTTTTCAGTAGTGATTCGTTTGAAAACAATGGACTACCGGTCGATGCCACACTTCAAGATTATGGCAGAGTAAAAATTACCGGTCTCGAAAAAGATGCGCTGAATTTTAAAGTACCAACACTGAGGAATATACAATTCACTTTTCCCTATATGCACGATGGTCGTTTTAAAACCTTAACAGAAGTTATCAAACATTACAATACAATTCAGCCTAACCAACATACCGCTGCAACGTTTTCAAAACCAATGCAATTGAGCGACAAAGATCGGGTTGATTTGGTTGTTTTTTTACAAACCTTGACTGATAAAGCGTTTTTATTTAATCCTCGTTACGCCTATCCGAAAAAATAATTTTAGAAGGACACAAGAATCACAATAGTATGACGTCTAAGTTAAAATAACCTAACCCATTATGAAAAAAATCGCATTAAATACACTACTCGTTTTTACCTCAATCATGTGGTCGCAAACCAATCCCGTGATTACCTCTTGGTTGCGAAACACAACTGGCATCACCGGTCGCCATTATGTTTCCGGGAATCCAACTCCTATTAATGATGCTGTATTGGCCAATGTACAAACGATACAATATTCCAACAATTGGGTTTATGTTACTACCAATGGTATTCCGGCATACATTACCGGTCCGTTTTTAGACGGAAATCCATCTTTAGCCACCAGCCGAAATGGTGCCATTTTCAGATTTCCGCTGAATCCGACGCAAAATACCGGTACGCCTACCAATACCAATGGCGGAAATATCGGATTGTTTAAAAACGGTGTTGCCTTGTTTGACTATCGCGATGGCGTTTCTTGGAAAAATAGTACAAGTCAAGTTTGCGGCGGTCCAATTATGGGATGTACAGGTGACGGCGTTTGGAATCGTGACGCAGTTTATGCGGAGCGTGTTGGTTTTGATTGTGCGAAAGCACATCCGGCTATGGGGAATTACCACCATCATCAAAATCCGAGTGCGTTTAATTTAGATTTAGTACAACTTTCCAATATTTGTGCTACTTACCCTTCCGATGGTTTATATGTTATTAATCCAAACGAACATTCGCCGCTGATTGGTTTTGCCTACGATGGTTTTCCTATTTACGGTGCTTACGGCTATGCTAATGCTGATGGAACCGGAGGAATAGTGAGGATTAAATCGAGTTATCAATTGCGAAATATTACTGTCAGAACCCATTATGCCAACGGAACGAATGTAACCGATGGTCCACCCGTAAATTCAACTTATCCTCTGGGTTATTTTAGAGAAGACTACGAATTTGTAGCGCACAATACTGCCGACTATTTAGACGAACACAATGGTCGTTTTTGTGTGACGCCTGAATATCCTAACGGAATTTACTGTTACTTTACCACTGTAGATGCCAATCACAATTCGGCTTATCCTTATGCTGTTGGCCCAACATTCTACGGAAATAAAACTGCTTCAACAGTGACTTCAGTTTCAGAAACAACCACTCAGTATACTTTAGAAAATGCCGATTTTAATCTATCTGATTTAAACATCAAAGTATATCCCAACCCGGCGCAAGAGTTTATTGCCATCCAAACCGATATACAGGAAAAAGATTTGGAAGTTACCTTAATCGATGCCCTAGGAAAGCAACTGCAAACCCAAAAAATAGTACAAGGAAGTACGCTTTGTATCTTTGATTTGTCTGCGGTTTACAATGGCACTTACTTTATCAAAATCGCCAATAATACAACTGATAAGACCGTCAAAATTATTGTAAACAAATAAAATCCTCCCACCACTAACCACCAAATAACCAAATTATGTATAAAAAAGCCAGCCTTTTGTTCCTTGTGGCACTCACCTATTCTTGCAGTAGCGATGATAGTTCCAACTATATTGAAATAGATCCTTATGCCGCTATAACCGCAACTTTCGATGGCAACATCAATCCGGAAAGTTTGTACAATTACGCCAATCAAACTATTCCCGGTTACATTACCAAAGACAATACTGCCGCCAATTCAATTACAAATAAAGGCGCCACTTTGGGCAGAGTATTATTTTATGATAAAAATTTGTCATCCAACAATACTGTTTCATGCTCCATTTGTCACCAACAAGCGAATGCTTTTGGAGATACGAATATTGCCAGTACAGGAGTTAATGGCACTACAGGCAGGCATTCGATGCGATTGATTAACACTCGATTTGCCAATGAGACGCGCTTTTTCTGGGATGAACGCGCTATAAATTTAGAAACCCAAACTACTATGCCTATCAAAGACCACGGTGAAATGGGCTTCAGCGGTACCAATGGCGATCAAAACTTTAACGACTTAATTACAAAACTGAGCAACATTGGATATTACAAAGAGCTTTTTATGTTTGCTTACGGTTCTGAAGAAATTACAGAGAACAAAATTCAATTGGCTTTGGCACAATTCGTTCGCAGCATACAGTCGTTTGACAGTAAGTACGATATTGGCAGAGCGCAGGTAGCTAATGACGGACTGCCATTTCCAAACTTTACAACTCAGGAAAATCAAGGTAAAAATTTATTTCTCTCACCTCCGGTATTTGACGCTACCGGAAACCGAACTTCCGGTGGATTGGGTTGTGCCGGTTGTCATGCGGCACCGGAGTTTGATATCAATCCGCTAAGCGGTAATAATGGTATTATAGGCACCATAAATGGCAATGGTATAGACATTACCAACACTCGCGCGCCATCTTTACGCGATTTAGTAAAAATTGACGGAACGCCCAACGGACCGATGATGCATACCGGTGTGATAACTACTTTGCAAGCAGCTGTAGGTCATTATGGCACCATCAATTTAGCGCCGGGCAATACCAATTTAGATGTTAAATTACGTCCGAATGGTTTCGGACAACAATTGCATTTGAATGCGCAAGAAGTGAATGCGGTGATTGCCTTTCTAAGGACTTTATCCGGGACAAATGTTTATACTGATGTGAAATGGTCTAATCCGTTTCCAAATTAATTTTTAATACCTAAATACCACAAAAAAGCCTCGATTTCTCGAGGCTTTTGTTTTATAATAAATGTTGAGGAACAAATTATCCCATTACTTCTTTTACTTTTTTACCAATTTCGGCAGGAGAATCTACTACGTGGATACCACATTCTCTCATGATGCGTTTTTTGGCTTCAGCGGTATCATCTGAACCACCAACAATAGCTCCGGCATGTCCCATAGTTCTTCCTTTAGGAGCAGTTTCACCGGCAATAAAACCAACTACCGGTTTACGGTTTCCGTCAGCTTTAATCCATCTGGCAGCATCAGCTTCTAACTGACCTCCGATTTCACCAATCATGATGATACACTCAGTTTCAGGATCGTTCATCAACAATTCAACTGCTTCTTTGGTAGTAGTTCCGATAATTGGATCTCCTCCGATACCGATTGCAGTGGTAATTCCCATACCTTGTTTTACTACTTGGTCAGCAGCTTCATATGTCAAAGTACCCGATTTAGATACAATACCAACATTTCCTTTTTTGAATACAAAGCCAGGCATGATACCCACTTTGGCTTCTTCCGGAGTAATAACACCCGGACAGTTAGGACCAACCAAACGACAGTCTTTTCCTTTAACAAAGTTGTACGCTTTAATCATATCCGCCACCGGAATACCTTCAGTAATGGCAATGATTACTTTGATTCCTGCATCGGCAGCTTCCATAATAGCATCAGCAGCAAAGGCCGGTGGTACAAAAATAATTGAAGTATCAGCTCCAGCTTGATCAACGGCGTCTTTAACCGTATTAAAAACCGGACGGTCTAAATGCGTAGAACCACCTTTTCCCGGTGTAACACCTCCAACGACATTGGTTCCGTATTCAATCATTTGAGAAGCGTGAAAAGTTCCCTCACTTCCGGTAAAACCTTGAACTATTATTTTTGAATTTTTATTGACTAAAACGCTCATGTTTGTGTTTGTTTTTTTGTGTTTATTTTATGTGTTGCAAAAGTATGAAATAGTATTCAGTGTTTCGTGTTCCGTTTACAGTTTTTTGTAAAATTACTATAGTTGGCTCATTTGGTAACCGCGATACAGTTTATCGTCTTTAACTTCCCAAATCACCATAAAATGGGCTAGTAACATTTCCTCTCTCGGATTTTCAATAGTTTTTACATAATGTGAATAACGAACACTCACCGTATTACCCTCTGAAAGAATATGTGTTATTCGGGTTTTAGAGCGAACGTAGGCTTTACTGAGACCTTCGCTCAACTCAATCATTTGATCTTTGTTGAGTTTTAAAAAGCCTTTGGTGCTGTGCCATTCTAAGATAACCTCGGGATGCAATAAAGCATTAACTTTTTCCGATTCCAGTAAAACATCGGATTTGTAAAAATTTTGAACGATAGTTTTAGCGCCCATAACTTATTTCAATTTGTTTAATAGATCAGGGATACGTTTTACGTTGGCCAATTGTTTTAATTTTTCACGAGATTCCTCCACCGGCGTACCGAAATAGCTTTTACCACCTTCGATAGATTTGGTTACTCCGGTTTGTCCCAACACCACAGCTTTGGCGCCGATAGTGATGCCGCTGGTGGTACCGACCTGACCCCAAAGGGTAACTTCGTCTTCAATAACCACACAACCGGCAATACCGGTTTGGGATGCAATCAAGCACTTTTTACCGATTACGGTATCATGGCCCACGTGCACTTGATTATCGATTTTGGTACCGGCACCGATAGTTGTATCTCCGGTAACACCTTTGTCAATGGTACACAATGCTCCGATTCCGACATGGTCTTCTATCACTACTCTTCCACCGGACAACAATTGGTCGAATCCATCCGGACGTTTTTTGTAATAAAAAGCATCTGCTCCTAATACTGTACCGGAGTGAATGATCACATTATCGCCTATTACCGTATTATCGTAAACGATGACATTGGCGTGTAACAAACAGTTTTTGCCGATGCTCACGTTGTTTCCGATAAAACAATTGGGTTGAATGACAGTTCCCTCTCCTATTTGAGCAGAAGCCGAAATGCTGACATTGGCCGCTACAAACGGGCGAAAATGCTTCGTTAGCACATTAAAATCGCGAAAAGGATCGTCGGAAATCAATAATGCTTTTCCTTCCGGACAATCTACTTCTTTGTTGATTAAAACAATAGTTGCCGCCGATTGCAAGGCTTTATCGTAATATTTCGGATGGTCGACAAAAACAATATCACCCGGTTCAACCACGTGAATTTCGTTCATGCCATAAACAGCAAAATCATCGGCACCAACATAGTGACACCCGATGATTTCAGCAATTTCTTTAAGAGAATGTATACCTGGGAACTTCATATTTTAGTGATCAGTGTTCAGTATTCAGTGTTCAGTAGTCGTTGCATACTGACTACTGAATACTGCCAACTGGATTTAAACTCTTTCCATGTATTTACCGGTAGCCGTATCAATCTTGATTTTGTCACCTTCATTGATAAATAACGGAACATTTACCGCAGCTCCTGTTTCTACTTTAGCTGGTTTGGTGGCATTGGTAGCGGTGTTTCCTTTTACACCCGGTTCTGTGTAAGTTACTTCTAAAATGATAGAAGCCGGCATGTCTACCGCTAACGGCATATCAGTTTCGGTATTGATTTGAACCATTACATTAGTCCCTTCTTTTAACAAATCCGGAGCATCTAAAACGTCTCTGTTCAATGTGATTTGTTCGTAAGATTCTGTATTCATAAAGTGGAAATCATTCCCTTCAGCATATAAATATTGGAAAGTATGCGTTTCAACACGAACCACATCAATTTTGTGTCCGGCAGAAAAAGTATTGTCCAATACTTTACCGTTGGTTAAACTTTTCAATTTGGTTCTAACGAAAGCCGGACCTTTACCCGGTTTTACGTGTAAAAATTCGATAATTTTATAAATATCGTGGTTAAACTTAATGCATAATCCGTTTCTAATATCTGCTGTAGATGCCATTGTAATTTATGTTTTTATATTTATTGTTTATGATTTGTGGTGAATTGTTAATTCTTAGTAAGACCCTGAATAACCTTTCATAATTCCTCTCGAAGAGTTTCTGATGAAATCTAAAATCTCATCGCGCTCCGGTGTTGCTTCCATCTCGCCTTCAATGATGGCCATCGCTTGGGAAGTGTTGTAATTTTTTTGGTATAAAATTCGGTAAATGTCTTGAATTTCTCTGATTTTTTCAGAAGTAAATCCGCGACGTCTTAAGCCTACAGAGTTAATCCCAACATAGGAAAGCGGTTCTTTTGCCGCTTTGGTATAAGGCGGAACGTCTTTACGAACCAATGAACCACCTGAAATCATAGCGTGATCTCCGATGTGTATGAATTGATGGATCGCCGCCAAACCACCGATGATAGCATAATTACCAACTGTTACGTGTCCGGCCAAAGCTACGCCGTTTACTATAATGGCATTGTCACCAATATGACAGTCGTGAGCAATGTGTGCCGTAGCCATCACCAAACAGTTTTTACCGATTACGGTTTGACCCGATGCGATAGTCCCGCGATTGATGGTTACGCATTCACGTATGGTAGAATTATCGCCGATAATGGCCAAGGAATCTTCGCCTCCGAATTTTAAATCTTGTGGTACCGCAGCAATAACAGCACCCGGAAAGATGTTACAGTTTTTACCGATACGCGCGCCTTCCATAATGGTTACGTTAGAACCTATCCAAGTTCCTTCTCCGATAATTACATTATTGTGTATGGTTGTAAATGGTTCTATTACGACATTCTTCGCGATTTTCGCTCCGGGATGTACATAGGCTAATGGTTGGTTCATAAATAACTATTTAATTTTTTTTGGCAATTTGTGCCATTAATTCTGCTTCCGCAACTAATTTACCGTTGGCATAGGCATTGGCTTGCATGTGACAAATACCTCTTCTGATTGGTGAAATTAAATCGCATTTAAATACCAAGGTATCACCCGGTAACACTTTATGCTTGAATTTTACATTGTCGATTTTCATGAAGTATGTCAGGTAGTTTTCCGGATCCGGAACCGAACTTAAAATCAAGATTCCTCCTGTTTGTGCCATCGCTTCTACGATTAAAACACCAGGCATCACCGGAGCACCAGGAAAGTGACCAATGAAAAAGTCTTCGTTCATGGTTACGTTTTTCAATCCTACTACGTGATTGTCTGACATTTCCAAAATTTTGTCTACTAATAAAAATGGCGGACGGTGTGGCAACATAGCCATGATTTTATTCACATCCATCAAAGGCTCCTTGTGTAAGTCGTACACCGGAATTTGATTGCGCTGTTCTATCTTGATAATTTTGGACATTTTTTTGGCAAACTGAGTGTTTACGTAGTGTCCCGGTTTGTTGGCAATTACTTTTCCTTTAATACGAGTACCGATTAAAGCCAAATCACCAATCACATCCAACAACTTATGACGCGCTGCTTCGTTGGGATAATGCAACGTCAAATTATCTAATATACCGTTAGGTTTCACAGAAATTTTTTCTTTACCGAAAGCCACTTTCAAGTTGTTCATGGTTTTTTCGGAGATTTCTTTATCAACATAAACAATAGCATTGTTTAAGTCGCCGCCTTTAATCAAACCATTATCCAGTAAAGTTTCCAATTCGTGCAAGAAACTAAACGTTCGGGCATCGGATATCTCCGTTTTGAAATCGGCTATATTTTTTAAGGTAGCGTTTTGAGTACCTAAAACTTTAGTGCCGAAATCAACCATAGTAGTTACTTGGTAATCATCGGCAGGCATCACTAAGATTTCACTACCGGTAGCTTCATCCATAAAAGAAATGACTTCTTTTACCACATAGTAACATCTTTCGGCATCTTGCTCTACAATGCCGGCTTTCTCGATAGCTTCTACAAAAAACTTTGAAGATCCATCCATAATAGGCGGTTCTGATTCGTTCAACTCGATAATCACATTATCAACATCACAGCCTACAAAAGCTGCTAAAACATGCTCAGAGGTTTGGATTTTAACGCCTAGTTTTTCAAGATTGGTACCTCTTTGGGTGTTTACCACATAATTGGCATCGGCTTCTATAATTGGGCTGCCTTCTAAATCAACTCTGACAAAAGTGTAGCCATTGTTGATTGGCGCCGGTTTGAAAGTCATTTTTACTTCTTTCCCGGTGTGTAAACCAACACCGGTAAGAGAAACTTCGTTCTGGATGGTTTTTTGTTTAACCATTGGTATGCTTATTTAAGTTTAGTTTATAACAAATACGCCATCGGATTTCCGATTACGAATTGGGCTTGTTTTTCTTTAATTCTTCTATTTCTGCTACAATTTTAGGCAAGTTTCTGAAATGTACATACGACTTGTTCCAATCGCTGTAATTGAAAGACGGAGAACCTTGTAAGGTTTCGCCATCCGGAATATTTCTTCCGATGCCTGACTGCGCCTGTACACGAACATTATTTCCAATAGTCAAATGTCCGGCTATGCCAACTTGACCGCCAATCATACAACTTTTACCGATTTTGGTTGAACCTGCAACACCGGTTTGAGCAGCAATTACAGTGTTTTCACCAATTTCGACATTGTGGGCAATCTGAATTTGGTTGTCGAGCTTTACCCCTTTTCTGATGATGGTTGAGCCTAACGTTGCTCTGTCGATGGTTGTGCAAGAACCCACTTCTACATTATCTTCTAAAATAACATTGCCGATTTGCGGTACTTTGTTGTACGTGCCGTCTTCTTGCGGTGCAAAACCAAATCCGTCCGAACCGATAATGGTTCCGGAATGGATCACACAATTTTTTCCGATAACGGATTCCGAATAAATACGGACGCCGGCAAAGAAAATACAATCATCACCAATCGTCACATTATCGCCTATAAATGAATTCGGATAAATCTTCACATTTTTACCAATCACTACATTTTTACCAATGTAACAGAAACTTCCTAAATAGAGGTTTTCGCCGTAAGTAACATTTTCAGAAATCACCGAAGGTTGTTCGATACCTGATTTCATCAACTTTACTTGGTTGTAGTATTCCAATAATTTGGAAAACGATTGGTAAGCATCTTCCACCTTAATCAGTGTGGTTTTTAACTCACTCTCCGGTTCAAAAGTCGAATTGACTATAGTAATGGTAGCGTTAGTCGAATAGATATAATTGACATATTTAGGATTGGCCAAAAAGGTCAATGAACCTTCAGTTCCTTCTTCAATTTTAGATAATTTGAATACCTCGGCGTTAGGATTTCCCACCACTTCGCCTTCTAAAATTCCTGCTATTTGAGCTGCTGTAAACTTCATCTTGTATTAGTTGTTAAGTATGAACTTAAGATGAAAGTCACTATAGTCATTTTTCGGTAATTGCATCAAAAGAGTATTAGCTGGTTTCATTGCCACAAAAGTATAAAAAAAACATTTTTAATGTTAAATTTCCGAAAGTTGTTTTGGATAGCAAATAAAATACTTGGTCACTGGTTTCGACAAGGCTTTCAAATTCAGCTGGTCGGAAGCTTCCACTACATCTTCTATAGTTCGGTCTTTTTTCAGAATTCGAATCGGTTCTGCATCTTTATTATAAGCTTGATTTTTGATTTTTCCTTTAAAGATAAAATACTTGGTGTCTTGCAAACTTAAGTTGTGCTTTTTGGCAAAGGCAGCTGACATTTCCTGTAACGCTTCCACCGGAAATTTTTCGCTGTTGAGTTTGACTTTTGATAAGTCGCGATTGATAATCATTTTACTTAAACTGCTCAAAATAAAATCGTCGTGGTATTGCCAATTTTTTAAAGCGCTAATAATATCAAAATCATCTAATTGCGAAAATGTATCTAAATCGATAGTGGAGAAATTTTCAAGAGTCACTTTGTGCTCCATAAAGTATTTTAGCGGACGACTGCACTCGATAGCAATTCCTTTTTGAAGCAACTCTTTGGCACGTTGTAAAGTCTTGGTCAAGGTCAATTCGGCGACCAAACTCGTCTTGTGCAAATAGGCTTGCCAATACATTAATCGGCGCGCCATTAGGAATTTTTCAATCGAATAAATCCCTTTTTCTTCCATCACCAAAACATCATCCACTACATTCATCATTTGAATCAAACGATCAGAATTGATATTTCCTTCGGCTACGCCCGAATAAAAACTATCGCGTTTCAAATAATCCATGCGATCCATATCGAGCTGACTCGAAATCAATTGCAACATAAACTTGCGATGGTATTCGCCTTTAAAAACCTGTATGGCCAAGCTCAATTGTCCGTCAAACTCTTGATTCAATTGGTTCATGAATAACAGCGAAATGGCTTCGTGGTTCACTTCTTCAACTATACTGTGTTCCATGGCATGGGAAAACGGACCGTGACCGATATCGTGCAAAAGAATAGCGATATAAAGTGCATTTTCTTCTTCTTTTGAAATGGCTACGCCTTTAAAACGAAGTACTTCAACCGCTTGTTGCATCATGTGCATGGCGCCTAGTGCGTGATGAAAACGCGTATGATGCGCTCCCGGATACACTAAATACGATAATCCCATTTGGGAAATGCGTCGCAATCGCTGGAAATATGGATGTTGCACTAAATCGTAGACCAACGAATTCGGAATGGTGATAAATCCGTAAATCGGATCGTTGAATATTTTTAATTTATTGGTTTGACTCACAGTAAAATCGATTTTGGTAAAGATATAAATTTACACCAAAGCTTTAAAATAGTCCAATAACAGTTTGTTGTTATCGCGCGTAGGTGTAAAAACTTCCAATATAGCAGGTTGGTCGTTGTTAGCAAACAATTGTTTCAAACCGGCTTTTAAAGTGGTTTCATCCGCGGCCGTCAAATAGTTAAAACGAAACATTGTAGCCAAATGTTCAGCGGTTAAACAATGGGAAGTTTCGAAATAAGTATGGAAGGTTTCGTTTTCTTGATGACCGGGTAAGATTCTGAAGATACCGCCACCACCGTTGTTGATTAGAATGATTTTGAAATGCTTTGGAATGTAATTGTTCCAAAGCGCATTACTGTCATATAAAAATCCGATATCTCCCGTAATTAAGGTCGTTTGTTTGTTGCTGGCTACAGCAGCGCCTATAGCGGTTGAAGTACTGCCATCGATACCACTGGTACCGCGATTGCAGAATACTTCGATAGACGTATCGATGTCAAACAATTGTGCATAACGAATGGCAGAACTATTACTGACTTGCAACTGTGTATTCCCGGGCAAAGCGGCTAAAATATTTTCAAATGCTTTTAAATCGGAAAACGGAATATTAGCCAAATATTCATGGTGTTTGCTTATTCTTTGGTTACGAATAGTTTGGACAAACGCTTTATAATTACTTTCAACGACTTTGACATGCGGTAAAAATTGTTTAAAAAACTGATTGGGCGCTACCGTAAAATGTTTTGTCAAAATACCGAACGTATCGTAAGCTCTTAATTCATCAATATGCCAATGGTGTCGCGGTTTGTATTTTCTGAGGAAGGCTTTGATTCGCTTAGACACTATCATACCGCCAAACGTAATTAAAACGCGAGGCTGTAACTCGGCAAACTCTTTATCAGTAAACGGCGTAATCAGCGTGTCGATATTGTTGATGAAATCAGGATGGTGTAAGTTAGACGTCGTTTCGGTCAACACTACTACCGAAGGATGTGAAGCCAATTCGTCTATCCATTGTTGGTCGATAGTGTTCGGCTTGCACTCGCCTACCAATACCAATATTTTCTGGCTATAATTCCACAAAGTAGAAAACGCAATGATATCTTCTACCCTAACGGATGACTCCGATTTAAAAAGTCCGGTTACGTTAACATCTACAGCTAATTTATTCGTGGTTTGGTATAGAGGTTCTTCGAAAGGCACATTAATATGCACCGGACCTTTGTGAGCAATGGCCACATTGATGGCTTCGTTAATAAAGACATCGTTTTCTTCCGAAGCATCTTCCAGTAAATTGGCGTTGTATAACGAGTGGTTCAGAAATACATTTTCCTGACGAATGGTTTGCCCGTCGCCTATATCAATTTTATCATGCGGTCGGTCGGCAGAGATTACCACAAAAGGAATCTGACTGTAAAAAGCTTCTGCCAAAGCCGGATAATAATTGAGTAAGGCCGACCCAGAAGTACAAACTACGGCAACCGGTTTTTGCTTTTGTTGGGCAATACCCAGCGCAAAAAAACCGGCACAACGCTCATCGGCTATACTATAACACGTAAAGTCAGGATGATTGGTAAAACCAATTGTTAGCGGTGCATTTCTGGAACCGGGTGAGATTATAATATCATGAACTCCTTTGGCATTACAAATTTCTATGATGCTTTGCGCCAAAGGTATTTTAGGATAAAGCATTGTCTTTTTTTATGTCTTACAAATGTACAAACTTGTGTAGGTTTTTCAACACTTTAAGATAGTTTTATTACTTTTGAAGACACTTTAATGCCATGGAAATCAAAATCAGACCTTATCAAATTGCAGATTGTCAGGCCATCGTTGACATTATCAATTACAACATACTTCATTCGACGGCTTTGTACGATTATCACCCGAGAACAGTAGCGCAACAAGAGACTATTTTTCAGGAAAAAATCGACAAAGGATTTCCGGTTATAGTTGCGGAAACAAACGGTAAAGTGATTGGTTTTGGATATTACAGTGAATTTCGTTTTCGGGAAGCCTATAAATTTACAGTAGAACATTCGGTTTATGTAGCCCAAGATTGTCACGGAAAAGGCATCGGTAAATTACTGATGCAAGCGCTAATCGATTTAGCCAAGCAACAAAAATTGCACACGATGATTGCTGTGATTGATTCAGAAAACCAAAGCAGTGTGGCTTTTCATGAGCAATTCGGTTTTGAAACGGTTGGCTTATTGAAAGAAACCGGATTTAAATTCAACCGTTGGCTGCATTCGCAATTCATGCAATTGGTTTTAGAATAAAAAAATAAAGACCAATGTTTCCATCAGTCTTTACCAAATATTCAGGGGTATTTGTCAGGCTAGTTCAATGCCATTTTCCTCTAAAATAGAGTGCAGATAACTGCTTTGGCTGGGATCATATTTTTCGACTCCGCTTTGATACCATTTTTGGATGACGTCAATTTGAAAGGAGTTATAACCATCCGAATCGATATCCATCCCTAACATACCGGCGAGTAAAAAATCTTCTAATACTTTGTTGGTGACTATTAATTGTGGAATTCCATAAGCTATTTTTCCGTTCATTCGTTCGTAGTCGGCTCTTCCTTGTTCAAAACCGAAGTTATAGGCTTCGCTTTTTTCTTCCACTAATTTTAGGTGTGGATTTGAACCGTTAGAATAACCTTCAATATAGTCTTCTCGGTATAGTGGATTGAAAATGTTATTTTTCATAAATTATCATTGTGGTATTTGATATTCATTTCAAAACTAAGAAGTATTGTTAAGCTAACATTTTAAAATCGTTAAACGGAAAAAAAAATCTTTAAACCACGTGACACGTGAAGTTGGTCGATGTTTTTCAAATAAAAACCCGATGAATTTCTCCACCGGGTTTGTTTATTTTAAAAGAGTAATCGGGTTTATTTTCCGTTAATCCATAACACAATTGCATCATCTGTTGGCAATACTCTGGGCGAAAGCACTTTTACCAAATGTCCGTTTTCATCCAACAAGTATTTCTGGAAGTTCCACTCTACTTCACTATCCTGTAAACCGTTTTTATTCTTCTGCGTCAAAAATTGGTACAACGGATGCATATCATTGCCTTTTACGGATATTTTACCCATCATTGGGAAAGACACACCGTAGTTCATTTTGCAAAATTGAGCTATCTCTTGATTGCTGCCCGGTTCTTGTCCGCCAAAATTATTCGCCGGAAAACCAACAATCACAAAATTTTTATCCTTGTATTTGCTATAAATGGATTCCAAATCTTTGTACTGAGGCGTCAGTCCACATTCCGAAGCGGTATTTACAATTAAGATTTTCTTTCCTTTTAAGGTCGAAAAATCAAATTCTTTACCGTACAAATCAATTACTTTAAATTGATGTATGGATTCCTGTTTGGTTACTGTAGTCATAGTTGAAGTATTAGTATTAACGGCAACGGTTTTCGTTTGCGCATTGTTTTGACAACTCACCAGCAACATAACGCTGCAGGCTAAAATTAAATAGTGCTTCATTCTTTTAAATTTTTATAAAATTAATCATTATTGATCAGCTTGATGTTATACAATTCCTAAAGTTTTACTAATTAAAAAGCCCGACAACATAACATCGTCGGACTTTCAACAAACATAACAGAAAACTATTCTGCTATCAAAACAAAAAACCTAAATCAAATCTCAAATTTGATTTCCCTGTTTGCATATACGAAAGAAGATTGGCTTTGGATTTACAGAAATTGGTATTTCTACTTAAATAGTTGGTTAAAATGGAAATTGTTTCGTTAAATTTACGATTATAAAAAATTAGGTATGACACAAGAAGAATTGTTGCCCTTGCTTTTGAGGAAGGAAGAAAGGGCTTTTACTGCGCTGTACGATATGTACTCCAAGAGTTTGTTCAGCGTAATCACCAATTTGATCAAAGACCAAGAAGAAGCCGAAGATGTACTTCAGGAAGTTTTTGTCAAAATATGGAAGAACATCGATACTTACAATCAAAGCAAAGGCAGATTGTATACTTGGATGCTCAACATTACCCGAAACACAGCCATTGATAAACTGCGTTCGAAAGGTTTTAACAACAGTCAAAAAAACCTCTCAGCTGATAATTTCGTACATCTGTTAGACGACAACAGCAAACTGACCAATAGAATTGATACCATCGGAATTTTAGAGTTTGTCAAAAAACTCAAACCGAAATGTATTCAAATTATCGACTTACTCTTTTTTAAAGGTTATACACAGCAAGAAGCCTCTGAAGAATTGGAAATCCCTTTGGGTACCGTTAAAACCCAAAACAGAATGTGTATGAACGACCTTAGAAATTTTTTGAAAGTATAATGGAAACAAAAGAATATATAGCATCAGGTATCTTAGAGCTTTATGTGTATGGTTTGCTGAGCGAAGCAGAAAACGATCAGGTAAATGCCATGGCCAATAAACATCCGGAAGTCAAAGCCGAAATTGTGTCAATTGAAAAAGCCATCATCAATTTGTCGAGTAGTTTTGCTCCTTTTATTTCGCACAGTCAGTTTGAAAAAATTAAAGCGCAATTGGAGTTAAAACACGGAAAAGTAGTTGACCTAAAATCGAGAAGTAATACAGCTACTTACATAGGTTGGGCCGCCGCTGCAGCCTTGTTAATTGGCATCGGATTCCAATACAACAAACTGAGCAACACCCAAAACCAAATCCAATCTATTGAAATTCAAAAATCAAAATTGGAGCAAACAGTGGTTGAATTAGAATCGAAGAACAAAGAAACTACAACCGTTTTAAATGTAATCAGAGATACCAAAACAAGTGTAATTCCATTAGCCGGTCAAGCTATAGACCCTACAGCTTCGGCTAAAGTATATTGGAACAAAGAGCAACAAACGGTTTATGTAGACGCCGCAGGTTTACCGAAGCCACCGGAAGGTATGGTGTACCAAGTTTGGGCTTTAAAACTCAATCCGTTAACGCCTACAAGTATTGGTTTGTTGGAGAATTTTACGGCTGATAATGCTATCTTTAAAGTTGAGAATAACGCAGGCGCCGAAGCCTTCGGAATCACATTAGAACCGGCAGGCGGAAGCAAATCGCCAACGCTCGAAAAATTGTATACTTTAGGAAAAGTATAACACAAAGATTCCATAAAAAAATAACACCGCAAATTCGCTTACAATTAGTAGAATTTGCGGTGTTTTATTTTGTACAACTCGGAGAAACAAAAATTATCTCATACAGGTTTATAACTTGTGAATTGGCGATGTTTATTTGCTTAAATATTTTTTGTGTTTGAAATAAGACAACACTGCCAATACTGAAATAATGGCTACCGAATAATACACAAACGAAGGCGTAACTACTTTATCACCACTGGCATAAGAGTGTAAACCTGTCAAGTAAAAGTTCACTCCGAAATACGTCATAAGTATTGAATAGAAGGCAAAAACGGCCATTACATTGTAAACCCATTTCCCACGCAAAGCCGGAACAAAACGAGCGTGAATTACAAAAGCGTAAATCATAATGCTGATTAAAGCCCAAGTTTCTTTCGGATCCCAGCCCCAATATCTTCCCCAACTTTCGTTAGCCCATTGACCGCCTAAAAAGTTTCCGATGGTTAACATCACCAAACCAATAGTTAGCGCCATTTCGTTGATATAAGTGATTTCTTTAATGTTGAGGTCCATTTTCGCTTTGTTTTTGTCGTTCACAAACAACATTAAAATAAGGGAAACGATACCCAAAACCATCGCTAAAGTAAACGGCCCGTAACTCGCTACAATAACTGCTACGTGTATCATTAACCAATACGAATTTAACACCGGCTGTAAGTTGGCAATGGCAGGATCCATCCAATTCCAATGTGCAATCATCAAAATCATAGACGCCACAAAAGTGCCAGAAGCTACGGTTAACTTTGATTTAACATCGAAAGCTAAAGTAAAGAACATGGTTGCCCAAGCTACGTAAATCATACTTTCATAAGCATCACTCCAAGGCGCGTGACCGGAAATATACCAGCGCGCTATCAGACCTAAAGTGTGAAAAACAAACAGTAATCCAATAAAAATATGGAAAATATTGATGGCATAACGAAGTAGCTTTTTGTCGAAGAATATGTTAACAATCACTAGAGTCAACATCAAGCAACCGGTTAACATGTACAACCAAAACAAGTTTTTAAAGACATCGTATTTGTTGTATAAAATCTCGTAATCAATTTTGTCTTCTGCCGGTCTTACAGCTTTACCATATAGTTTCTGATAATCTTCGATACCAACTAAATAGGTATTGGCACGAGTATAATCTTTACTGTCAGAAGCTTTCAAGAGCGCATCTAAATACACCGGCAAAGCACTTTTGATAGTATCTAATGACGTTCCGGTAGCGTGATTGATTTCTAAAAACGAAACCCATTTGTTGTTCGGATCATTCGGTATTGGGAAGATTCTGAGGATTTTTCCGCTGAGTGCCGAATTCAACAAATTCACTTTTTTATCCGTTTCTATAAAATCTTTCTCAAACTGGTTGGGTGTAGCCGCTTTGTAGGCTTCGTCTAAATAAGGTGACAACTTATAATTCCCTCTTTCATCAAAAAACGAACGAAACGTAGCGTATTTGGCATCAGCCTCAATGCCAATAATCTTGCGAATACTGTCGTTGCCTTTTTTGATGTAAATCAAAGGTGTTTCAAACCAAACCGTTGGAAACTGCGTCATCGATAAAAACGCCTGATCCGAGTTCAAGCCTTTGTAGGTATCGCTTTTGCTGACTTTTCGCAACAATTCAGATGAAAACGTATTGATAGGCTTCATACGTCCGCCATCGTCCTGAATAATCAATCGGCCAAACTGAGCCGCGTGTTTTTCAGACACTTTGTATTTGTTGATGATGGAATCGATTTGCCTTTGAGTTGGCAAGGCTTGTTGGTGCGAACCGTGTTGTGCTAAACCGTGTAGTGAAAACAGTAAAAAGAAAAGAGCAACTAGCTGAGATTTCTTCTTTTTCACGTTAGCTAACTTTTTCTTTAAGTCGGCAAAACGAGTATTTTTAGTAAATAATATCGCCATCATACAGAAATACAGCAAATAGTAACCAATGTAAGTAATGTTAGTTCCCCAAAAATCATGGTTAACCGAAAGTACTGTTCCTTTTTCGTCCGGATCAAATGAAGCTTGAAAAAAGCGGTATCCTTTGTGGTCTAAAATGTGGTTCATATAAATGCGGTGGTCATTCTTTTCATTGCCGTCGATTAGGGTAACCTGACTTTCAAATGAAGAAAAACTCTTTTCCGTTCCCGGATATTTTTGAGCGATAAAATCATTGAGTTTTAAACTGAAGGGCAACTCGTATACTTTAGAACCATAAGTAAAAGTAAACTCTAAATTGCCTAATTTAAAAGCTTTAGGTTCACCTTGTTTGCCTTTTGAGCCGATTAAAGTAATGGTTTCCTCTTTGCCTCCGGTTTTCACTTTAAGTACTAAAGCATCCTCGCCTTTCTTGGCTTTGAAATCGCCGCTGGATTGGTAAGATTTAATTCCTTTTTTAGGCAATTCGGGCAATACAAACTGACTGCCGCCCAAGTTGTACAAAGAACGGTACATTAAAGGTTGGGCTACATCTTTCACTACTTTACCTTGGAACTTATCGGCCATTCGCATAAACTGACCATCAAACGGCGCCGAAATAGTATTGTTTTTGGAATCGATATTAATAGCGCCCGGTGTTGGTTTGTCTAAGGCAAATAAAACATTGTGGATGTTTTGTACTTCGCCGGCTTTCAGCATGTGTTCGTGGCGTGTGCCGTCACCGGATTCTACCAATTTCAGGTAAGTGTCGCCTTTCGGATCATCTTTGATAACTTCTTTGGCATCTAATATAAAATTCTGGTATTCAATCTCGAACGGAATATCGGCAAACTTTTCGTTGATGGCAAAATGATTATCCGTTACCGGAGAAAGCAAGAGCTGTTCTTCAAAAATTCTTCGCATCATTTTACCTTTGTAATCGCCGTCTACAAAAACAGTCAGGTAGCATTTTTCAGAAAAAACCTGGTTGGAAGTCGCACCTTCTCTGATGGGCATCATTCCTTCGTAACTGATGTATCGCGTGATAAAAGCACCGGCTATTATAAAAATGAAAGACAAATGCAGCAATAAAGTAGCCCATTTTTCTTTTTTGTACAATTGGTATCGTTTGATGTTGCCGATGAAATTGATCATAAAAACCAACATGATGGCTTCAAACCACCATGCGTTGTAAATCATAATTCGGGCAGTATCTGTATTGTAATTGCTTTCAATAAAGGTTCCCGCAGCCATAGCCGCAGCAAACGCGATAAATAAGAAAGCCATTAAACGAGTGGAAGATAGAAAAGCGTATAGTTTTTTTTCCATGAGTTTGGAATTGTTTTTTTAAAAAAGCGATACAAAAATAGGGTAAATAAATAGATATATGATGGATAAAATTGGGGTTTTAATACATTTTTAAGACTTGTGGATTTCTTTGTTTCAAAATGCGGATTGTAACAGTTATTTTCAATAATTTTGCCCCATGGTACAAGTCTCTGTCATTGGTTCGGGAAATGTTGCACATCATTTACTGAAAGCTTTCGGTGCGTCTTCGGAAGTAGAAGTGGTTCAAGTATTTGCCCGAAAAAAAACATCCGTTGAAACAACGAATCCGAACGTCGAAGTGATTGAGGATTGGTCGTTGTTAAAAAATGTTGATGTTATAATCATTGCGGTATCTGATGATGCAATAGCCAACGTTTCCGAACACATTCCGCTAAACTGTCAGTTGGTGGTGCACACTTCCGGCAGCGTTGCTCTTAGCGCTTTGAACGACAAAAACCGTCGAGGCGTTTTTTATCCTTTGCAAACCTTTTCCAAAGCCAAAGCCATTGACTACCGCTCCGTTCCTATTTGTATAGAAGCAGAAACAGCGGATGATTTCCAAATTTTGGAAACTTTAGCAAAATCGATTTCAGAGTACACATATGCTGTCAACTCACAACAGCGACAAGCGTTACATGTAGCGGCGGTTTTTGTTTGTAATTTCACCAATCATTTGTACCAAATTGGCTCTGAGATTTGTATTGAAAATCATCTGCCGTTTGATATCCTAAAACCTTTGATTCAGGAAACGGCTCAAAAAATAGCAACACTTAGCCCTGAAGCTGCACAAACCGGTCCGGCCAAACGCAAAGACACCCAAACCATTAACAAACACTTAGCATTTTTGACTGCGGAAAACCAAAAAGAAATCTATAAATTGCTGACCAAATCTATAATCGACCATGGAAAAAAGTTATAAAGAAATCATGAATCAAATTACCACCTTCATATTTGATGTTGACGGTGTTTTAACCGATGGTTCGGTTCATGTGGCGCCTAATGGTGAAATGTTGAGAATTATGAATATTCGTGATGGTTTTGCCATGAAAGCAGCTATTGAAAGTGGCTATAATGTTTGCATCATATCGGGTGGCAACAACGAAGGCGTTCGCATCCGCTTGAAAAACTTAGGAATAACTGATATTCATTTGGCTTCACCTGATAAAGTGGCTACTTTTAATGAATATACCGAATTATACCAAATTCAACCGGAGCAAGTTTTATATATGGGCGATGACATCCCGGATTATCACGTAATGCAGTTGGTAGGATTGCCCACTTGTCCGCAAGATGCCAGTCCTGAAATCAAAGCCATCTCCAAATACATTTCCCATAAAAACGGCGGAAAAGGCGCTGTTCGTGAAGTGATTGAACAAGTGATGAAAGTGCAAAACAAATGGCACTTGTACTACAACGGACAACACGATTAAACCTAACCCTTTTACAAACTTTAACCAGACTTATGAAATTCTTAAAACTTATTCGATACCAAAATTTACTACTCATTGCCTTAATGCAACTGGTTTTAAGATACGGTTTTTTACAATTTCAAAACATTCCGCTTACCTTATCTGATTGGCAATTCGGGCTATTGATTTTAGCTACACTTTGTATAGCCGCAGGCGGGTATGTGATTAACGATATCATGGATCAAGAAACGGATGCCATCAACAAACCCGAAAAAGTTGTGGTAGGCAAAAGCATTACTGAGGAAGTGGCTTACAATTGGTATTTCGGATTCAATATCGTGGGAATGTTGTTGGGGTATTATTTGGCAGATTTTGTGAACAAAACCTCGTTCTTCGGTATTTTTATAATCAGTTCTGCACTATTGTATTTGTACGCTACCAGTTTAAAACAAATCGCCATAGTAGGCAACATTATAGTGGCTTTGGTTCTTGCGTTTTCAGTCATAGTTGTTGGTCTTTTTGATGTACTGCCTATGATGAATTATGCCGGTATGGAACTTTGGGCCAATATGAAAATTATCTTATCGATTATAACCGATTATGCCATTTTTGCTTTTGTCATTAACCTGATACGAGAATTAGTAAAAGATGCTCAAGACATTGAAGGCGATCAAACCGAGGACATCCGTACTTTACCGGTAATCATCGGTATCGCAAAAACCACCAAAGTTATTTTCGGTCTCGCACTAATTGCAATAGGACTTTTAGCTTGGTACATCAACGACCATTTGATGAATAACCAACTCTATCCTGCTGTAATTTACAGTTTGGTTCTTGTGATTGGTCCTATGATTTTTTTCTTGGTTAAAATTTGGAATGCTAAAACCAAAGAAGATTTTGCTTTGTTAAGCAAAGTATTGAAATACGTTATTTTATTCGGAGTATTATCAGTCGTAGTCATTAATTACAACATCAAATTAAATGGGTAATCAATTTTGCACTCATAAAATCATTTTGGCTTCCGGTTCGCCCAGAAGGCAACAGTTTTTGAGAGACTTACAGTTCGATTTCGAAATCAGACTCAAGGAGGTAGCTGAAGTTTACCCTGATCATTTGCAAGGTGTAGAAATCACGAACTACTTAGCACAACTCAAAGCGAATGCGTTTGAAGGCACACTTGAAGACCAAGAAGTGTTACTAACCAGCGATACCATTGTTTGGTTTGAAAATAAAGCTTTGGGGAAACCTAAAGATTTTGAAGATGCCTTTGCAATGCTGAAAGCCATGTCGGGTAAAACACATGAAGTTATTACTTCAGTTTGTTTTAAAACCAATCGGAAAACAGAAACCGTTTTTGAAGTCACCAAAGTCACTTTTAAAAACCTGTCAGACGAAGTAATTCATCATTATTTAGAAAATTACAAACCCTTCGACAAAGCCGGTGCTTACGGCATACAGGAATGGATTGGGTTAATCGGCATTGCCAAAATTGAAGGCTCTTACACTAATGTAGTCGGAATGCCAACCGATGTTGTTTTTGAATACTTAACCAACTTATAATTTTTGAATGATGCGTTTTTTTGAATTGTATACCAAAGAATTATTTGCAACAGGCTTGGTCTTTATAACGGTAATCTTACTGCGCGTTATTGTTACCAAAGCCGTTAAAAAGTATTCCAAATCGCACACCGGAATTGAGAAAAGAACCAATTTAGTTATTAAATACATTCATTTGTTGATTAACATTTTGGCAGCCATTTCCTTGATTGTTATTTGGGGTGTTCAAAAAAATGACATCATGATTACACTCTCCTCTATTGCTACTGTAGTCGGTGTAGCAATGTTTGCTCAGTGGTCGATTTTGAGCAACATCACTTCCGGAGTTATACTGTTTTTTTCTTTTCCGTTTAAAATTGGTGACGTGATTAAAGTACACGACAAAGATTTCCCATTTGAAGGTGAGATTATAGATATTAACGCCTTTCACACTGATTTAATCACCAAAGATGGCGAACGTTTGGTTTATCCGAATAACCTACTACTCCAAAAAGGTATTTCTATTGTAAAACCTAGGTTCGAAGACCAAGAATTCACCGATTAGTTTTCCAAAACAGTAAGATTCTAAACTGTTAATTATTTGGTAAACTTTGTTTTCAGCATACCGCTTGGCATTGTTTTTACGTTAGTTAATCAGACTAATAGTAATTTAATCCCAGTAATTATGAAAACAATGAAATTAGTACTGCTTAGCGCTTTGATAGGGCTGGCAATGAATTCGCAAGCACAAGTATCGGTTAACATCAATGTTGGAACGCCTCCGGTTTGGGCGCCTAATGCTCCGGCTGAAGTTCATTTTTATTATCTTCCTGATATTGAAGTTTATTATGATGTTCCGGCCAGAAACTACATTTATTTGAGCAATGGAAGATGGATTCGTTCCGCGTCTTTACCCGGAATTTACAGGGGTTATGACTTACGACGCGGAAGAACTGTTTATTTAACCGATTATCGTGGTGACCGACCTTACTCCTATTACAAAACACATAGGGTAAAATACAAAGGCAACGGAAAATGGAAAAAAGACCATTATTACAAAGGCAAATCTCACGGACACCGCGGTAAAGGTCACCGAAAAGACCATGATTAATCAAAAAGACGAAGTAAGTAACTTCGTCTTTTTTGTTCTAAAACGATTTAGAAACAACCGTTTAAAATAAAAAAAATCTTATTTAACAGACGTTTTACGGCATTTCACCGATATAATTTTCTTTTAAAAGATATTTTTTAACTAAATTTGCCGTATTATTATGTGATAACTGTTTTTTGTTAACCCCAAATTTACAAAATCATGAAAACACTTAAATCCCTACTGCTCTTGGTATGTCTTTTACTGGCAGGAAATTCCGTTGCGCAAAGCGCTGTTGCTAAGATGGAAAAATTGCCTGTTGACAAGAAAACCAACTGTTACATTCGCTACTACTATTATCCGAATCTACAAGCTTATTTTGATAACTTAGAAATGGTTTACCATTACAAAGAGAATGGCGAATGGAAAACAGCTCCTGAGTTACCTCAAAATTATGGTGGTTATTCTCTTTACAACAAGGCTCGTGTGATAATTGATGATTATGATGGTGACCGACCATATGATTATTTATCTGTACACAAGAAAAAATACCCATACAACTCAAAGGGAAGATTCCGCAACAATACGACTGCTTCTACCGATTAAACTGGGTTTATTCATTTGTTAAAAACGAATTAAATAAAACATTGTATTTTATATAATGTTTATATTTGAAGCTATTGCCATAACGATAAAAAATGCAAAAGCTTTACACCCTACTATTAGCCTTATTCATAACTGTTACCCAATCTGTATGGTCGCAACAACCTGTAAAACCCAATGCTGTTGACATTTACCATCAAATTCAAAAACTCAATTTTTTAGGTTCTGTATTGTACATCGCTGCTCATCCCGATGATGAAAATACGCGTCTTATTTCTTATTTATCCAACGATAAGAAAGCCCGTACTGCTTATCTTTCTCTAACCCGTGGCGATGGCGGACAAAATCTTATCGGGCCGGAATTGAGAGAATTGTTAGGCGTTATAAGAACTCAGGAGCTTATTGAAGCTCGAAAAATTGACGGTGGAGAACAATTTTTTTCCAGAGCAAACGATTTTGGATTTTCTAAAAATCCGACAGAAACTTTACAAATATGGGACAAAAATCAGGTATTGAGTGATGTGGTTTGGGCTATTCGAAAATTCCAACCGGATATCATTATCAATCGTTTTGACCATCGTTCACCCGGAACCACACACGGTCATCACACCGCTTCGGCTATGTTGAGTATGGAAGCTTTCGATTTGGCTAGTGATGCCAATCAATTTCAAAATCAATTACAATACGTTTCCACTTGGCAACCTAAACGAGTTTTTTTTAATACTTCATGGTGGTTTTACGGTAGTCAAGAGAAGTTTAAAGCCGCAGATAAAACCAATTTAATCAATCTCAAAATCGGCACTTACTATGCTGCTTTGGGCAAGTCCAATCAGGAAATTGCAGCCTTGAGCAGAAGTCGTCACCAATCGCAAGGCTTCGGTTCCACCGGAACACGTGGTGAAGAAGACGAATATATCGAGTTTTTAAAAGGCGAAATGCCCAAAGACAAAACTAATTTGTTTGAAGGCATCGACACAACTTGGAATCGCATCAAAGGCGGTAAAGCCATTGGAGATATTTTATATGCCGTGGAAAAAAACTTCGATTTCAAGAATCCAGCAGCTAGCGTAGCCGAACTAGTCAAAGCTTACAGTTTGATTGAAACATTAGAAGACAAACATTGGAAGTTTGTTAAATTAGAAGAAATAAAGGAAATCATTGCCGCTTGCACCGGTTTATATCTTGAAGCTGTAACCGATGTACAAGAAATTACACCCGGTAGTCCTTTAAAAGTCAAATGGGAAGCCATCAACCGCAGTGACATTGCGATGAATTTGGAAGGAATCGGCGCTGTACCCGTTTACAAACATCAGGGCGAACAAAAAATCAGACCTTTACAAAACAACGTTTCATTAACCGAAACCATTACCTTAGATCTTCCGAATAATTTCGATTTGACCAATGCGTATTGGCTGAATCAAACCGGAACCAACGGCATGTACCGCGTTGACAACCAAGAAGAAATTGGATTGCCCGATGTGATTCGTTATGCAAAAGTTGGTTTTTGGATTGGAATCAATAATGTTACCATACCATTCGAACGCTTGGTAGTTTACAAATATAACGACGATGTTAAAGGCGAAGTCTATCAGCCTTTGGACATAGTGCCGTTAGTTACATCTGCTGTAGCCGAGAAAGTCTACATTTTTAATAGCGACCGAAGTAAAACGGTTTCGGTAAAAATAAAAGCCGGAAAGGACAATATTAGTGGTAATGCCAAATTAGAAGTACCGCAAAATTGGAAGGTAACACCGACAGAAATACCGTTCACCATTGATAAAAAAGGCCAAGAAACAATTGTAGTTTTTACGGTGATGCCTTCTTCCGAAGCTTCTGAAATCAGTATCAAAAGTGTAATTACAGTAGGCGACCGGGAATTTGACAAAGAGAAAATCGACATTAATTATTCTCACATATACAAGCAAATGGTTTTAAAAACGGCCGAAGCCAAAGCCATTCGCGTTAAAATCAAAACCAAAAACGAGAAAATCGCTTACCTCATGGGCGCCGGTGATGAAGTACCGAAAAGCTTAACGCAAATGGGCTACGAAGTTACCATTCTGAAACCGGAAGAAATCAGCGCCGAACGCTTACAGAATTTTGATGTAGTGATGACCGGAATCCGAGCCTACAATGTAGTTAACGCCTTGGCTTACAAACAAAGATTGTTGTTGGATTTTGTTCAAAACGGCAAAACAATGATTGTTCAATACAACACTATGGACGAGTTGGTTACCAAAGACATGTCTCCTTTCCCACTCAAAATTTCCCGCGATCGTGTAACCGAAGAAAATGCAGAAGTCCGATTCTTAGCACCCAATCATCCTGTACTGAATTATCCGAATAAAATAACTGCTGACGATTTTAAAGGTTGGAAACAAGAGCAAGGATTATATTATCCAAGTGAGTGGGATGCCAACTTCACTCCTATTCTTTCCGCCAACGACCAAGGTGAAAAACCAAAAAACGGAGCGTTATTGGTAGCCAAATACGGGAAAGGAAATTACGTTTACACCGGTTTAAGCTTCTTCAGAGAATTACCCGAAGGTGTTTCCGGTGCTTTCAGATTACTAGCCAACATTATAGCTTTAGGAAAATAATATGGAAACAGAAAACAAAGACCGTTGGAAAAACAGTTACACTTGGGTTTTAGTGGCAAACGGCATCTACATTTTAATCTTCTTTTTACTAATGCAATTGTTTTATTAAGATGCAAAAACTCGACTGGATTGTTTTATCGGTAACCTTGCTATTTATTGTTTTTTACGGCGTATACAAAACCAAAGGCAGTAAAAATGTAGAAGATTATATTTTAGGCAACAAACAAACGCCTTGGTGGACGGTTGGTTTGTCGGTTATGGCTACGCAAGCCAGTGCGATTACCTTCCTTTCTACACCCGGCCAAGCGTATCATGACGGAATGGGCTTTGTGCAATTCTATTTCGGTTTACCGATTGCAATGGTGGTGATATCGATGACGTTTATTCCGATTTATCACCGACTCAAAGTTTTTACCGCATACGAATATTTAGAACAACGATTCGACTTAAAAACACGTTCCTTCACAGCCATACTTTTCTTAATTCAAAGAGGTTTAGGAACCGGGTTGACCATATATGCTCCTTCGATTATTTTATCGTCTATCTTGGGTTGGAATCTGACTTTGCTCAATATCATTATCGGGATTTTGGTAATCATTTACACCTTTGCCGGCGGGACTAAAGCAGTGAACGTTACCCAAAAACAGCAAATGTTTATCATCATGAGCGGTATGTTTATCACGTTTTTTCTGATACTGCATTTGTTGCCTAACGACATGACTTTTTCCAACGCCATGCACATTGCCGGGGCAAACGACAAAATGAACATACTCGACTTTTCCGTCGATCCAGAAAATCGCTATACGTTTTGGAGTGGCATTACCGGTGGTTTCTTTTTGATGTTGTCGTATTTCGGAACCGATCAATCACAGGTAGGACGTTATTTGTCCGGAAAATCAGATCGCGAAAGTCAGATGGGATTAATCATGAACGGTTTTTTGAAAGTACCGATGCAGTTTTTCATCTTACTAACCGGCGTAATGGTTTTTGTGTTTTTTCAGTTCAATCCGGTACCGTTACATTTTAATCCAATAAACAAAGATGCCGTTGAAAAGTCAATTTACGCCGAAGAATACAATTCGTTAGAAAAACAATTAGCACAACTTTCTGAAGAAAAGAAAGAGTTTAACCTGTTATATATTGATCACCTCAATCAAAATTATGACAATCCGATTTTGAGAAACAAATTGATTTCGCTTTCTGCCAAGGAAAAAGATTTGCACGACCAAGCCAAAGAAATTATTACGAAAGTTGACAGTAAGGCCGAAACCAACGATAAAGATTATGTCTTCATTTATTTTATCTTAAACTATTTGCCTTCCGGATTGATTGGCTTGTTGTTGGCGGTAATTCTGTCAGCCGCGATGTCGTCTTCCGCTTCCGGCTTAACGGCTTTGGCATCCACTACGGCGATTGACATTTACAAACGAAATATCAAAACCGAAAAATCGGAAAAACACTTTGTCAATGCGACCAAATACTTCACTTTACTCTGGGGCGTCATTGCCATCTTATTTGCTTGTGTTGGCACCTTGTTTGAAAACCTTATTCAGTTGGTTAACATTGTCGGTTCCATTTTCTACGGTACGGTATTAGGCGTTTTCTTGGTTGGTTTCTACATCAAATATGTCAAAGCCAATGCAATTTTTTACGGCGCTGTAATCAGTCAGACTACCATATTTTTCATTTACTATTATGCGATTCATATTTATCCTACCGGACAGGAAAAACTGGGATATTTATGGCTTAACTTTATTGGTGCGTCATTAACCATAGTACTCTCGTTAATGTTGCAAACTTTAAGTCGTAGCAAACAAAAAATAACTGCATAAAAAAACCACGAATTCTATTGGATTCGTGGTTAATCTTTTAGTTTGGTATCGATTATTTCTTACCCCATTCTTTAATACTGTCGTTATTCATCTTAACATAATCAGCATTATTAGTTTTCTCCGCACCGGCTAATGATAATTTAGCGGTTTCGATAGCGCCTGATTTGTTACCCATTTTAGCTTGGATTAACGATTTTAAACGCAAATGCCAAAAAGGAACATCATCCGGTTTAGCCATAGATACTGCTTTATTCACATACTCTAAAGCTTTGTTTAAATCACCTTCTGATTGGTATAAATACTGAGCTGATGAAAAATAGTCGCCAGCTGTTGGACCGGCTAATACTTTAGTAATACTGGCCATAGCGGCTTTTTGCGTTGGCACTTCAAACTTAACGGAAACCATTGTTTTTTCCCATGAAATATCTAAAGTTGCACTATCATTGGTTAAATTATTGATGGCGATGGTAAAAGTTTCTACGTTGTTACCCAAAGCAATCGGATCTACATTAGTTCGTAAAGCGACTTTGTTTTCATCCCATTTTTCCGGTGTACCCCAATTGTCGGTATCGGTGTAAAAAACCACTTCCCACATATCAGCTTTTGGTGTTGTGAAAATAGCATATTTCCCTTTTTTCAAAGTATTGCCTTTAATCACAACATCTTCACTAAAACTAACTATTGAATTCTGATTGGCTCCGGTTCTCCAAAGACGACCAAATGGTACTAAATCTCCAAAAACAGGTCTACCTTTAGCGCTTGGTCTGGAATATTCTACCGTAACATCAGTCAAACCAACTACTTGGTTTAAAGTAGATTTAGGACTTGGTTGCGGCGTTTTCACTTGGGCTTCAATCGTAAAATTGGCTATCAATACAGCCAATGCTAAAATAATTTTTCTCATGATGTTTTATTTAGTTTGTTCAAAATTACAAATTGTGTGAGTTTCAAATGTTAATTAAAACTTAAATGAAATTATTTTTGTTTAACTTTTATCTTTTATCTTTAAACAATTTGTATTTTTACACCAAAGTTACATCAACATGAAAATTTATACCTTACATACCAAACAAAACTTGCCCATTTCTTTAGACGAAGCTTGGGCATTTTTATCCGACCCAAAAAATCTAAAAACCATTACGCCGGATTATATGGGATTCAAAACCTTATCAGGTGATGACAGACCCATGTTTCCGGGTCAAATAATTCAATATATAGTTACACCGGTTTTGGGTATTCCAATGAAGTGGGTAACCGAAATTACACATGTAGTGGACAAAAAATATTTTGTTGATGAACAACGATTCGGTCCATACGCACTATGGCATCACAAGCACTTTTTGAAAGAAATTCCGGGTGGTGTAGAGATGGAAGATATTGTGGATTACAAAGTACCGATGGGCTTTATCGGACAATTGGTGCATCCGTTTTTGGTGAAACCTAAATTAAAGGAGATTTTTGATTATCGTCACCAAAAATTAATCGAATTATTTGGAGAATACAAAGCGCAATAAGATGAAAAATATTTTACTCATAGGTGGTTCTTACGGAATCGGTTTAGCGATTGCTAAAGAATTACAATACGAAAACAAAGTGTTCGTCGCTTCAAGAACTAACGAAGCGATAAGCGATATGAATGTTACTCACATTCCTTTTGATGCAGCAACTGATGTTCTTGATACTGCACTTTTACCTGAAGTTATTGACGGATTTGTATATTGTCCGGGCAGTATCAATTTACGCCCGTTTCGAGGATTAAAACCGGAAGCATTTGAAAGCGATTTGCAAATCAACTTTATTAGTATGATCAAAGTACTTCAAAGTGTATTGCCTAATTTATCAGCGGCGAACCAATCGAGTGTTGTCTTATTTAGTTCAGTGGCAGCCGGAATGGGAATGCCTTTTCACACTAGTGTTGCCGCGGCCAAAGGAGCTATCGAAGGTTTTGCCAAAGCTTTAGCAGCCGAGTACGCTCCGAAAATCAGAGTCAACGTAATTGCACCCTCTTTGACCGATACGCCATTGGCAGAAAAGTTTTTGAGCAGCGAAGAGAAAAAAGAAAAATCGGCCCAACGCCATCCGTTAAAAAGAGTAGGTACTGTTGAAGACATGGCTAAAACCGCAAGATTTTTACTAAGCGAAGACAGTTCGTGGATTTCCGGACAAATCTTCCATGTTGATGGCGGTATGTCAACTTTGTTGGTAAATAATTAAAGTTTAACAAGATTAAGCTAATGAATGTATTCTGGTTCAGACGTGACTTGCGATTAGAGGATAACGCAGGACTCTTTCACGCTTTACAAAGCGATCAGGAAGTGTTGCCAATTTTTATTTTTGATCAAAACATACTTTCGCAATTGCCTATAAACGATGCGAGAGTATCATTCATACATGATCAACTATCGAAAATACAAAGTCAGCTGCAAAAAATCGGCAAATCATTAGCGGTTTTTTACGGCGATCCGTTCGAAGTTTACAACAGGATGTTGTCTGAAAACAGTATAAAAACGGTTTATACCAACCACGATTACGAACCTTATGCCAGGAAGCGCGATTTAGAATTGTATCAACTTTTCAAAGAATACAATATCGAATTCAAAACCAGTAAAGACCAGGTTATTTTTGAGAAAAGCGAAGTCGTAAAAGACGATGGAACACCTTATGTAGTGTATACACCTTACTCTAATAAGTGGAAGGAAAATTTCAAAAAAATAAGCTTAACCCATTACAATTCTGAAGCTTATTTACAAAAAATAGCACTTCACTCCTATCCGTTTTTAAGTTTGGATGAGATTGGTTTTGAGCCATCAAGTATTGCGGTCACTCCTTTTGATGTTTCCGAATCGCTTATCGATAACTACGAAGCTACGCGCAACTTTCCGGCAATGAATAAGACATCTTATATTGGAATTTATTTGCGCTTCGGAGCTGTATCGGTGCGTCAAATGGTCGCCAAAGCATTGCAAAGCAAAAATGAAACTTTTTTGAAAGAACTGATTTGGCGTGAATTTTTCATGCAAATTCTGTGGCATTTTCCACATACAGTCAATAAAAGTTTCAAACCGAAATACGATGAAATTCACTGGGATAACAATGAAACCTTATTCCAACAATGGTGTGAAGGCAAAACCGGTTATCCTTTTGTGGATGCCGGCATGCGTGAACTCAATGCTACCGGTCACATGCACAATCGTGTGCGAATGATTACTGCCAGCTTTTTATGCAAACATTTACTTATTGATTGGCGCTGGGGTGAAGCTTACTTTGCCCAAAAACTATTGGATTACGAACAGGCCAGTAATGTAGGCAATTGGCAATGGGCAGCCGGTAGTGGCGTTGATGCCGCGCCATACTTCAGAATTTTCAATCCGACTGAACAAATTAAAAAGTTTGATAAGGATTTGGTTTACATCAAGAAATGGATACCCGAACTGAATAGTTTATCCTATCCACAACCTGTAGTTGACCATAAAACAGCCCGAGAAAAATGTTTGACCGTTTATAAACAAGCTGTCGGCTAATGAACATTGTTTGGTTCAAAAGAGATTTACGCTTGCACGATAACGAAGCGCTGTACCGTGCCTTAGAGGCGCCGGGGAAAGCTCTTTTACTTTATATTTTGGAACCCTCATTGCAAAACGATTCGCATTACAGTCAGCGGCATTTTGATTTTATCAAACAATCTTTAGAAGAATTACAAGCCGAACTGTTGCCTTATCATACCCAAATACTTATAGTAGAAGAAGAAGCCGAAACCGTGTTCAAAAAATTAATTGAATCAATTTCTGTTCGCGGTGTTTATTCTCATCAGGAAACCGGTCTTAAAGTTACTTATGATCGAGACTTGGCTGTGGCCGAGATATTGAAAGAACATGGTATTCCTTGGCATGAATTTATAACAAACGGCGTAATTCGCGGATTGCAAAATCGCAAACACTGGAAAGAAGATTGGTACGATTTTATGGAGAAACCTTGTTTTCCGTTCAAAGCCGATAGCCGAAGTTTTATCAAATACCGCGAGTTGGAAGAAATAGAAAATTACTTTTCGATTCCGAGTTTAAAAACTGAAAAAAACACCCCTTTTCAAAAAGGCGGGAGTAAAACCGGATGGCGTTACCTGCAATCCTTCTTGGAAGAACGCGTTGAAAATTACAGTCGTCACATCTCCAAACCCGAAGCTGCACGTAAAGGATGCAGTCGCCTTTCGCCCTACATAGCTTGGGGAAATTTATCGGTTCGGCAAGTTTACCAAGCCGCCGGTTTAAAGGCCAAAAGTGGCAAAAACAAACGTCAAATAGCCAATTTTGCTTCTCGTTTACGATGGCAAGCGCATTTTATACAAAAATTTGAAATGGAATGTGAAATGGAGTTTGTGGCTGTAAACAAAGGCTACCGTAACTTAAAACAAACTGTCCGTGAAGATTGGCATTTAGCTTGGGCTACAGGTGAAACCGGAGTGCCTATAGTAGATGCGTGTATACGATGCCTTAACACTACAGGGTATTTAAACTTTCGTATGCGCGCTTTGGTAGTTTCGTTTTACACCCATCATTTGTTTCAACCTTGGCAAAATTGCAGTCCACACCTTGCCCAACAGTTCCTAGATTTTGAACCCGGCATTCATTATCCGCAAATTCAAATGCAAGCCGGTGTTACAGGAATCAATACTTTGCGTGTTTACAATCCGGTAAAAAATGCTTTAGAACACGATCCGGAAGGTGAGTTTATCAAAAAATGGGTTCCGGAATTGGCTCACTTGCCTACTCCATTTGTCCATGAACCCTGGAAGTTAACACCCATTGAGCAAGTTTTTCATGAGTTCATACCGGGTAAAAACTATCCGTTACCGATTGTTAACTTAGAAGAAGCCAGAAAGAAATCATCCGAATTTTTTTGGGGTATGCGAAAAGAAGCCTCTGTAAAGTCAGACAGTAAAAGAGTTTTAGCCAAACATACTTTGCCTGATAGAGAATAAAGTTAACTAACTGGTTGTAATAGATTTAATACTGTCGTAACTCAGCTCCTTAAAGTGTTTGATTACTTTATCGGCTTTAGAATAATCTTGCATTTTGGAGTGAAAACTGTCGTAACCGATACAGTAAATTCCGGCTGCTTTGGCTGCTAATATTCCGTTAGTACTGTCTTCAATCACTATGCAATTTTCCACAGGTGTTTGCGCTAAAAAAGCTGCGTGTTGGAATATGGCCGGATGGGGTTTCGACTTCGGAAAATCTTCTCCGGAAACAATATGGGAAAAATATTGATGCAATCCGAATCGATTGAAAATTCTATTTATGGTTACAGTAGCCGATGAGGAAGCCAGAACCAACTGCATTCCATTGGCATATAACTCTTTTATTAAATCCTCAACGCCTTCCAACAAGTACAAATCTTCCTTTTGATCGAAAGCTGCGTTAAATAATTCGCGCTTGGTTTCAACTAAAGTAGTTACCTCTTCTTGCAGATTGAATGCTACTTTCAAACGCTCAAAAATATTTTTAGTCGAATTACCCGTGAACGAAGCATACATTTCGGGGCTAACCTCAATATTTAGCTTTTTAAAATGTTGGTTATAGGCATAATGATGTACCGGTTCGGTATCTACAATTACGCCATCCATGTCGAAAATTACGGTTTGTATCATGATAAAGGTTCTGAGGAGCTGAGATAATCGGGTTAAGAGTTTTTAGACAATTGGATTAAAAAATAAAATAGCGGACCGAAAATCATTGCAAACAGTAAGAGCAAAAACCATCTTCCCAACACATCCGGCCAAGATAGAGCGATTTGTACTGTTTTGTAATCCAATGTAAAAAAGACAAATAAGACAAATACTTTTAATACCCTAATCATTCTGGTCATGATTCGGTATTGTACTTCAGCATTAGCTTCGGTAATGGTTGCCGTATAATTCATTTTGTGTGGAAACCGACTAAAAACAGTCAACATCACATATAAAACTGTTGACACTATGGGCAATCCTAAAATAGTTTCTTTGGAACCAAAGCCATCGGGTTTACCGCCACCGCCAAAATGGGTTGGAATGACTTCAGGAAGTAACCCATAATAATTAATGGTAAAAATCCAAAAACCGATCAACGTTAACAATCCCAACACTTCAACACTTCGGTCGAAAGGCCTTAATGGAAGTTTTAGAATCGGTCGGTCTGAATCAGCCATCTAATTATCTTTTTTTAGTAAATATTTCACCACGGTTTCAGCAGCATGCAATCCAAACAAACAAGGCATCCAACTGTTGGTTCCGTAAAACGATTTTTTGAAGTTGGTTCCATCCGTCATTTTTACACTGCTTTCATCAGGTCTTTCATAGGAATAAACAACTTTCACGCCGCTTGAAATGCCTTCTTTTTTAAGACGTTTTCGCACCACTTTCGCCAACGGACAATAATCGGTTTTACGGATATCGGTCACTTTTACCTTAGAAGCTTCATATTTGCCACCGGCGCCCATATTACTGATGACTTTTACGCCTTTTCTTTTGGCCGCCATGATTAAATTTAATTTAGGCGTTACGCTATCGATACAATCCAATACGTAATCAAAATCGGCGGTAACTATTTCGTTGGCTCTTTCGGGAGAGAGAAATTCTTGTACGGGAGTTAAATTCAACTCGGGATTAATATCCATCAAACGTGCAGCCATCAAACTTACTTTGGGCAATCCTATCGTAGAATGCAAAGCGGGTAATTGTCGGTTAATGTTCGTAATATCAACTACATCGCCATCTACTATGGTCATGTTTCCTACACCGGCTCTGGCCAAAAACTCAGCCGCAAACGAGCCAACGCCACCCAATCCAACTACCAAAACATTCGCTTTTTTTAAACGATTTAATCCTTCTTCTTTAAATAATAGTTCAGCTCTTTCCTGCCACTTTGCCATTGTAATGCGAATTAATGAAATACGATTTTAAAGCGGCAAAAATAAGGAAAAATACGTAGTGTAAAAAGTAGAATGTCTTTGTAAAAAAGATTTATAACTTAAAAACTTTGCTCCAGTTTGAAGCAACTTGTTTTTTCAATTCAGTTAAACTAAGAGCTTTAATGACTGAAGCTTTATCGTAAACTTCGATTAATGTTTCCTCTATGGTATCTGTTTCCAAAAAAAAGCGATCATTGGGCACCGATTGAAACACAGCTGCCAATTCGGGATTCCGCAACAAATATTTCCCAAAAGACAAATAAAAACCACAATCCAATAAGGACTTTGCGGTTTGCTCATTTTTAGAAAATCCGTGTAAAATAACCGGTACTTTGATAGGTCGTTTTTTATGAATAGCTATCAATTCCTGATAAGCCGCTACCAAATGCAATACTAAAGGTTTTTGGTACTTTTCAGCCAAGGCAATTTGTTTTTCAAAAACTTCGGTTTGCAAGGCCATAGGAATATCGATTCGCTTGTCTAGGCCACATTCACCCAATGCCCAACATTCGGGTAATTGTAACTTTTGTTCCATGAATTGCAAATCGCTTTCCAATCGGTTTTCCACTATATACCAAGGATGAATCCCGATAGAATATTGCGGAATGTCTGCTACAAACTCCCAAGGATATTGGTTTACCAATTCGGTTATTTCCGAATCATTAGTGAAGCGATGCGTATGTAAGTTGTAAAACATTAGTCGTGAAACTTTTTAACGCCTGCCAAAATTTCGATAGGCAAATCGTTTTCCAAAGGCACAATCGGACAAGAATATTTGTGATTGTAAGCGCAATACGGATTGTACGCTTTGTTAAAATCGATAGTCACTGTATTGGTTTTGGGAATACGCATATCAATGTAGCGACCGCCGATATAGCTTTCTTTGCCACAGGTCAAATCAGAAAATGGCAAAAACAAATAATCTTCATAGCCTTCTTTTTTACTCAACTCGATGTTTTGGTAAACATTAAGCTTAAACGATTTTCCGTCAATCTGGAAAAACAATTCGCCATACTTCTTGTATTCCGGTAAACGAGTGGTTGACGTTTTCATTTTGAAAACCTTTTCTTTAGGTGTTCTGACAAATTTAGCCTCTACTATAAACTTCTCATCAATGGGATAAAAATCCAGCGATTGGAATATTTTGAAATCTTCATCGGTGAGCGGACTTTCCTCGCGATTGGCAAATTCTTTGTTGAGATTGGTTTGAAATTCGGCTGCGGTTTCTTGAGACATTACAAAAGAAACATGCATTAACATTAAAAAAGAAAGTAGTTTTTTCATCGGACACTTTTCAACAAAAATAACACAAAAAATGTTGGGAAACTCAGAAAGTTGTTGGCTCCAAAAAGCAGGAACTTCGTACCTTTACCCCATCAATCGATTCTCATGCTCAAAACGGCTTTCCAACGCTATATCGATAACTTCAAAGGTTTTTCCAGAGAAATTTGGATACTAACCTTGATTACTTTTATCAATCGAGCCGGAACCATGGTTTTGCCTTTCTTGTCTAAATATTTAAAGGAAGATTTAGGATTTAGCTACGGACAAGTCGGATGGATTATGGTTTGTTTCGGCGTTGGTTCGATGTTAGGTTCTTGGTTGGGCGGCAAACTTTCGGATAAAATCGGATTCTATAAAATCATGATTTTCAGTTTGCTCACCAGCGGTTTGTTGTTTTTGGCGATACAGTTTGTCACCAGTTTTATCGGACTTTGCATCAGTATGTTCGTAATCATGTCGGTTGCCGATATGTATCGACCGGCTATGTTTGTTTCTATTGGAGCTTATGCCAAACCGGAAAATCGTACACGTGCATTAACTTTAGTTCGTTTGGCCATTAATTTAGGTTTCGCTGCCGGTCCGGCTTTGGGTGGTTTGATTATTATGAGTATTGGTTACCAAGGCTTGTTTTGGGTAGACGGTTTGAGTTGCATTGTGGCCATTCTCATTTTCTGGCTCAAAGTAAAAGAGAAGAAAAAATCGGCTTTCACCGACAAAGAACATCCGGGAGAAATATTGACCCATTCGGTTTTTAAAGACAAACCATTTTGGTTGTTTTTGTTTACTTGCTTGGTTTCGGGGATATTGTTTTTTCAAGTTTTTACCACTATTCCACTCTACCACCGAGAACAATTTAATTTGTCTGAATTCCAAACCGGTTTATTACTCACCATGAACGGTTTACTGGTTTTCTTTTGCGAAATGCCGATAGTAAGTTATGTAGAGAGAAAGAAAATCAACAAAGTAAAGATGGTTACTTTAGGTTGTTTGCTTATGGCCATCAGTATGTTTTTGATGCTTATCAATACTTGGGTTGGCATATTAACTATTATGATGTTGTTTATGACTTTCGCAGAAATGTTTGCTTTTCCGTTCTCCAATTCGGTAGCTTTGAGTCGCGCTCCAAAGGGTCACGAAGGTCGCTATATGGCCATTTATACCATGAGTTTCAGTTTGGCTCACATCCTCAGTGCCAAAGTTGGTATGGAAATTATTGAATACTATAAAACCGATGGCTATCAAATGAATTGGCTCTACATGGGAACATTCGGATTGCTGGGAACGGCCTGTGGTTTTTGGGTATACAAACTCATTCAAGCTGAAAACAAACCATTGTAAATCAATCACTTTCTCCCTAAAATTCACTATAAAACTTAAAATTTAGTTAAATAACTATAAATTTAGTTGTGTAACTACAAAAATAGTTATAGGTTTGTTTTGTCCATTTGATAAAACGATTAAAACCATAACTATGCAAAAGTTAACCAACAAGGAAGAAGAAATCATGCAAATTTTGTGGAAGCTGAAAAAGGCTTTCGTGAAAGAAGTCTTAGCCGAAATCACCGAAGACCAACCGCACTACAACACGCTTTCTACGATTATCAGAAACTTAGAAGACAAAGGTTTTGTTAGCCATACTGCTTTTGGCAATACACACCAGTACTATCCTATCGTAAAAATGGAAGAGTACCGAAAACGATTTATGAATACGGCGATTGAAAATTATTTTAACAGCTCGTATAAAAACTTGGTTTCCTTTTTTGCGGAAGAAGAAAAAATTTCGGCCGAGGAACTCAGAGAAATTTTAGCCATCATCGAACAAAAGAAATGATATGGAAACCTTATTCATCAACCTTATAAAGTCGAGCGTACTGATAGCTGCTTTTTATTTGGCCTATCATTTTTTGGTGCGCAAAGAGACTTTTTTTAACAGCAATCGTTGGTTTTTGTTGACCGGCTTGTTTACTGCGCTCCTACTGCCTTGGTTTAATATCACCAAAGTAGTTTATGTTGAAAAGCCTAAAATGGCGTTAGCTGATTTAGTGGCCTATTCTTCTCAAAATATGGTGGCTACACCACGAGTTGCAACTCCTGAACCTTTCGATTGGATGTTGTTAGTTTGGTTTGGTTATTTGGCCATTGCTTTGTTTTTGTTGGCCCGAATTGTAATCAATTTTACTTCATTGTTTCGAATGCTATACAATCAGCAAAAAACTAAGAAAGAAGATTTTACCCTTGTTGATTTAAACCAAAATATAGCCCCTTTTTCATTTTTCAATTACATTGTTTACAACTCCTCACTGTACACACCCGAAGAATTGCAAAGCATACTGTTGCACGAAAAAGTACACAGTCGAGAAAAGCATTCCTTCGATGTTATTGTGGCCAAATTGTTCTGTATCATTTTTTGGTTCAATCCTTTTGTTTGGCTTTACAAAAAAGCCATTATCCAAAACTTGGAATACATAGCCGACCACAAAGCTGTACAGCAATTGGAAAATCCTAAAGTGTATCAAATGGCACTACTTAAAGCAATTTCTAATCAAAATTGCCTCTCAATTACCAATAATTTTTATCAATCATTAATCAAAAAACGAATCGTTATGTTAAACACCAATCAATCCCAACAAAGAAATGTCTGGAAATATTCTATCATCTTACCCGTTTTAATCGGTTTTGTGATGCTTTTCCAAATCAAAACCATTGCCCAAGAAAAAATAGGTAATACCGTATTAAGTCAAACCAACCCTAAAGAAGTGCGTTTGGTAATTGACAAAAACACCTCTGATGCCGATCTTAAAAGAGAAGCCCAACGCTTGAAAGAAAAGCATGGTGTAACCTTGAAATATTCTAAAATCAAACGCAATGAAAATGGTGAAATTACCGGAATTAAAGTCGAATTCAAAGACAAAAAAGGCAACAAAGGGGTGTCGCAAGTAGCCGGAAATGAACCTATTACTCCTATTCATTTTTATAAAAACGAGGAAGCAATCGGATTTGGCAAGCCAAGAGGAATGCGCGTATATGCCAATGTTCCCGGGATGAAGACGGATGACAAAGAACCTTTTGTATTTCACTTTGACGGTGATAGCTTGGCCGAGGTGAGTGATTTTAATTTTGACTTCGATTTCGAAATGCCTGAACATCCTGAATTTCCGGAAATGCCCGAAATGCCCGAATTACCGGAAGCTTTTGCTTGGCACGATGTGGATAAAGCCAATATCTTAATTCGCAAGGGTTCCCAAAAACCTTTGGTTATCATCAATGGCAAAGTGATTTCTGATGACAGTGAAATTGAAAAAGCCATTGAGGAAGCCGAAGCTAAAGGCGAATTTAATATCAAGATTGAAACTGATGGCGACGGCGAAGACAAACAAGTATTCATCAATGGTGAAGACATAGCCAAAATCAGAGGCAATGCTATGAAAAACGCGCAAATCCAAATCCAAAGAATGAGACCGGAAATGCGCCAACAATTAAGCAAAAGCAGAGCACTTGTGCGCAAAGAAATGCTTCGTGCCAGAGAGGAAATGGAAAAAGCCAGACCGGAAATGGAAAGAGCGCGTCGTGAAATGGAATTGTCAAAACCCGATATGGAAAAAGCGAAAGCCGAAATGGAAAAGGCCAGAGCAGAAATGCTAAAAGCCAAGGAAGAAATGATCAAGGCCAAAGCCGAATTGGAAAAAGCAAAAGCTGATTTGAAAAAGACCAGTCAAAAAAGTTAAAATTTTGTCAATCTCATCCGCTTGAATGACACAAGTTTATAAGTTTGATTTAAAATCGTTTAACCATTAAATAAATTTTTAAACTGATATGAAAAAGTTGTTTAATTTGATAACCCTGTTGTTGTTAACTTCTTTATTTACTGTAGCTCAAACCAAAAGTCAATCATTTTCTTTAAGCGATAAAACGGCTAAAGACAATGTTGTAATGACTTGGAACAAAAATACGCCCGAGCAAGAAATGAAAGACGATATCAAAGCGTTAAAAGAGTATGGTGTAACCATCAAATACAATAATGTCAAGCGCAATGATAAAAACGAGATCACCGCTATAGAAGTTACTTTTGAAGACCAAAGCGGCAGTAAAGGGAATTTGAGTTACAATTCGCCCAAACCGATACCAACCATTAAGTTCTACAAACAAGGTGAAACTATGGGATTTGGTGATCCTGAAAATAGTTTTGGCAATACCCCTTTCATCAGCAGTTTTTCAGGCGATGATTTGATGAAAAAATTCCAATTCAATTTTGACAATGACAGTTTATCGGTAGATAAATTTGAATTCAAAATGCCGGAAGAACAAACTTTCGGGCAAATGAAATCCAGAATCAAAATCTTAAGAGATGACAAAAAGCCACTGGTAATTGAAGACGGTAAAGTAATTGAAGGCGGCGAAGACTATACCCAAGAAGAATTAGATGAAATTCAGAAAAATAACCAAAATGACTTGTTTTCGAAAAGAGAATTTCCCGGTTTTAATTTCAACGGAAATGACGATATGGCGGATCAAATAAAAAAAATGCAAGAGCAAATTGACCGATTGATGAAACACAACAAGTTGGAAAATGAAGAGTCAACCGACAAGGATTTAGAAGATTCCAAAAAAGAACTGGAAAAAGCCAAAAAAGAATTAGAAGAAGCCCGAAAAGAACTCAAAAAAACCAAATCGAGTTTGAAAACACAAAAGGCATAGAAGATAAAAACCGCTTAAGGCGGTTTTTTTTATTTTTGCAACAAATATTTCCACATGTATAAAGTCTTAGCCAAATTAAATAAAATCCTCTTACCTAGCTTTACCAAACAAAGATTAGATCCGGCCAAAGCCAAAAAATGGCAATTGGCTATATTGGCTTGGCGGTATTATGTAACCTGTAAAGCATTGGACAATTAATTGTTGTTTCATTATAGATACAAAAAATCCCGAAACCTTGTAAATCAAGTGTTTCGGGATGATAGTTGTGACCTCGACAGGATTCAAACCTGTAACCTTCTGAGCCGTAATCAGATGCGCTATTCAGTTGCGCCACGAGGCCTTTTTGTGGGTGCAAATATAGGCATATTTGATAAACTTGCAAATCAAAAATGATTTAAAAATCAAAAAAGATGACAAAAAATTGCAACTGACTGGTTATTAAAGCTACTACACTTTAACGGCTTTCCATTTTCCTTTTTTGAAAAAATAATAAGCCAATAATGCCAATACTGTTTCAGCTGTCGGAATGGCAATAAACGCTCCTACCGGACCCAATCCTGAATAAACCGCCAAAAACCAAGCCAACGGAATTTGTATCATCCAAAAACAAAATACATTAATCCATGTAGGGGTTTTGGTATCACCGGCACCGTTTAATGCTTGTATCATTACCATTCCGATACCATAAAAAACATATCCAAATCCGATAATCCGTAAGGCTTTGCTTCCGTAAGCCAATATAACTTCATCAGCAGTATAAAAACTGATAATCCATTCTGAAAACACTACAAAAAGTATGGTCACCACACTCATAAAAATTACATTGTATTTGGTAGTTAACATCACACTTTGCTGGGCACGTTCCGGCTGCTGAGCGCCTAAATTCTGACCTACTAAAGTGGCTGCCGCATTGCTCAAACCCCAGGCCGGTAAAATAAAGAATACCACATTTCGTATCGCTATCTGATAACCGGCACTAGCATCAGTACTGCCGGTGATTGAAACGATATAAGTGAGTACTATCCAACTGCCGCTTTGGATAAAAAATTGCAACATAGCCGGCATCGAAATACCCAACAGCGATGAGACAATTTCCATATTAGGCCTGAAATAATGGCGGTAAATTTGTATCGTTCTGTTTTTAAAGAACAAATGGTAACATTGGTATAAAACACCGATGCTTCTGCCTACTGCAGTAGCGATGGCCGCACCTTTCAATCCTAATTCGGGAAACGGACCGTAACCGTAAATTAAAAGCGGACATAAAATAATATTAATAATGCTGGCCAACCATAAACTTCTCATGGCCATAGCAGCATCGCCAGCACCTCTGAAAATTCCGTTGATTAAAAACAACAAAATAATCGCCGGACTACTGGCAAAAATGATTTGAGCAAATACTTTTCCTTCCGAGATTACTTCCGGTTTTGCTCCCATTAAAGCTAAAATATCAGCTGCAAAATAAACACCGGCTAAAGCAACCGCTATAGCGATCAAAATAGAAACCCAAATGGCTTGAGCGCCTGATTTAGAAGCTTCTGTAAAATCTTTTTCACCTACCCTACGTGCTACTATAGCAGTGGCTCCCACACTCAACCCAATACCTAAAGTATACACCAAAGAAATTACAGCTTCGGTTAAACCCACTGTAGCCACAGCAACATCGGCATTAGGCAAATGCCCAACAAAATAAATGTCAACCACGGCAAATACCGATTCCAAGCTCAATTCCAAAATCATAGGAACAGCAAGTAACAGTATGGCCGTTTTTACATTGCCTTGGGTATAATCGTGCTCTTCTCCTTTGAGCGATTGCTTAATAAGTTTAAAAAGCCTAAAGAGTTTGTTTTGATTAGATGACATAATGATTGATTGATTATTGTCATCAAAAATAAGTTTTTAAAAGAAATAGTAAGTCAAATCACTATTAATTTATAAGATAATGGTCTTGTATAACTTTTCGGATAGAGATAAAACCGATGGCATCCAAATCTATTGCATCACGCTTCAACCACACCAACTGCTGAATTTCATCTTTGGCATTGATGGTAATTGCATCGTTAGTTAATCGACATTCATAAAAAATATCCAGCGTTCGATAAGCCACATTTTTATACAAATAATTATTTGGTGAAGTGGTTATATATTTTAAATCACTTGGATTGATTTTTAACCCTAACTCTTCTGCAATTTCTCTGCAAGCCGCTTCTTCTGCAGTTTCATTCGGGTCGATAAAGCCACCGGGTAAGTCGAGCTTGCCTTTGTCCGGATCGACATTTCTGACCGTAAACAAAATTTTATTATCGAATGTAAAAACCAAGGCAACTGCCGCCGCTATGTTGTGGTACAATACGAAGTCGCAATCATAGCAATGAAATTTGAAATTGTTGTTGTACTCAAAATTTGTCGAGCTGCAACTCGGACAATAATTAAAAAAGTTAGTACCTGCTGTCATGATTAAATTTTAGAAAAAACTTTATTGTTTTGGCGGCAACCAAATGTACTATTATCTTTTCTGAATTGGTTTAAAAACTAAAGCACTCGCTTAAATTTTATCAACACTGGTTAGCTGAGATTTGGTATTTTATTTAGTAGATTTACCGCTAAAATTTCCATTATGGCTTCCGATTATATCTTGGATCAAGAATTTCAGTTTGACATTTTTGACGACGACAATACCCAATACAAAGAGTTTGAGAATTGTACGTTCCGTCACTGCGACTTTACGAATTGCACTTTCAAAACCATTTCGTTTGTCGATTGTACTTTTTTCGATTGTAATTTCAAAGATGCTAAAATCAACTACGTCTCTCTGCGAGGAGTTTGGTTCAATAAATGCAATTTTACCAATGTCAATTTTGCTATGACAGATCAAGTGATTTATGAATTTCACTTCAAGGATTGTTTACTTGATTATGCAAAATTTTATGCGTTAAAGCTCCGCAAAATGCAATTCATCAATTGCAGTATGATAGCCTTAGATTTTATGGGCTGTGATTTAACCGAAGTCTTATTCGACAACTGTAATTTGAGAAGAGCTGTATTTATCGACACCATTGCCAACAAAGCTGATTTTTCGACCAGTTATGATTATGCTTTTGATCCGGAAAAAAACAAAATCAAAAAAGCCGTCTTTAGTATGGATGGCTTAAAAGGATTGTTGGAGAAATACGATATAGTGGTCAAATAAAAAACCTTCAAAATGGCTTTTGAAGGTTTTTAGTATCAAATTTAAATCTCAATTTAGTAAACGAAAATCGCTCTTTCGCTCATCATTTCATTTACTTCATCGGCTATAGACTCCAACATTTCATCGTTAGTAGCATTGTTTATAACACGGTCTATTAAATCGACTATCGTTTCCATATCACTTTCTACCAAACCACGAGTGGTAATGGCAGGCGTTCCAACACGAATACCGGAAGTAACAAAAGGTGATTTATCATCGAAAGGCACCATATTTTTGTTTACAGTAATTTCAGCTTTGCCTAAAGCAATTTCAGCATCTTTACCGGTAATGTTTTTATTTCTCAAATCGATTAACATCATGTGGTTATCCGTTCCACCCGAAATTAAATTGTAGCCTCTTTTTACAAAAGCTTCCGCCATGGCTTTGGCATTTTTTTGTACTTGTAAAGCGTAAGTAAAGAACTCGTCTGACAAGGCTTCACCAAAAGCAACCGCTTTCGCTGCAATGATATGCTCTAAAGGACCGCCTTGGTTACCCGGGAAAACCGACATGTCTAAAACATGCGACATCATTCTGATTTCTCCTTTAGGAGTAGTCAATCCCCATGGATTTTCGAAATCTTTACCCATCATAATCATTCCGCCTCTTGGTCCGCGCAAAGTTTTGTGCGTAGTAGTCGTTACTATATGACAATGCGGAATTGGGTCGTTCATTAATCCTTTAGCGATTAAACCGGCAGGATGCGATATATCGGCCAGCAACAAAGCTCCAACGCTGTCAGCGATTTCACGGAATCGTTTAAAATCCATATCACGAGAATATGCCGAAGCACCGGCTATAATCATTTTAGGTTGCTCTTTAGTGGCAATTTCCTGAATCTTATCGTAGTTTAAAACACCGGTTTCCTGTTCCACGCCGTAAAATACCGGACTGTATAGTTTTCCGGAAAAGTTTACCGGCGAACCGTGTGTCAAGTGACCGCCGTGAGACAAATCGAAACCTAGAATTTTGTCGCCCGGTTTCAAACAAGCAGCAAAAACAGCAGTATTGGCTTGTGAACCGGAATGTGGCTGTACATTTACATATTCGGCACCAAACAAAGCTTTGGCTCTGTCGATGGCAATTTGCTCAATCACATCTACCACTTCACAACCACCGTAATATCTTTTTCCGGGATAGCCTTCCGCATACTTATTGGTAAGCACAGAACCGGCTGCTTCCATTACTTGATCACTCACAAAGTTCTCAGAGGCAATGAGTTCAATTCCCTGAATTTGTCTGTCTTGTTCTTCAAGGATTAAGTCAAAAATTTGTTCGTCGCGTTGCATTTCAATATATTTCGTTAAATTGAGGTCAAAATTACGAAAATGGTTTGTTAAATTAATAGTTAATGATATATTTGATTGCTAATTTTTCAACAACTAAATCAACAGCATCATGCCTAATACAACCAACGATCCCAATCGAAAATCATGGCTTAACGTTCCCGAGAACAGTGACTTCCCTATCCAAAATATTCCGTTCGGTGTTTTTTTAACCAAAGATGATGTGATTACCATCGGAACCCGTATAGGCGATTACGCTATCGATTTAGGTGCTTTACAACAATTGAATTATTTCGAGGGCATCGATTTGACCGATGATATGTTCATGCAAGACACCTTAAACGATTTTATTTCCGACGGCAAAAAAACTTGGCGTTTGGTAAGAAATCGCATCGGTGATATTTTCGACAGCAATAATCCTAAACTCAGAGACAATCCGGAACACCGAGAAATTGTCATCTTCACTATGGATGAAGTAGAAATGCAATTACCGGTTTTAATTGGCGATTACACTGATTTTTATTCCAGCAAAGAACACGCCACCAATGTGGGTAAAATGTTCCGCGATCCGGCCAATGCTTTGTTACCGAACTGGTTGCACATTCCCGTTGGTTATCACGGTAGAAGTTCAACAATTATTCCATCGGGCATTCCGGTTCACAGACCTATGGGACAAACTTTACCAAATGGTGAAACGACACCGGTTTTTGGTCCGTCTCGCTTAGTCGATTTCGAATTGGAAACGGCTTTCATCACTACAGATGCCAATATTATGGGTGAAAATATTCCGGTTACAGAAGCGGAAGATTACATCTTCGGAATGGTGTTGCTAAACGATTGGAGTGCGCGAGATATTCAAAAATGGGAATATGTACCGCTCGGACCATTCTTAGCCAAAAACTTTGCGTCCTCTATTTCTCCGTGGATAGTTACTATGGATGCCTTGGAGCCGTTCCGATGCAAAGGTCCGGTACAGGAACCAACGCCACTGCCCTATTTACAACAAAAAGGAAAACACGCTTTCGATATCAACTTGGAAGTTTATATTGAACCTGAAAACGGTGAGCCGACTTTGGTTTCCAAATCGAATTTCAAATACATGTATTGGTCAATGTCACAACAATTGGCGCATCATACTTCCAACGGTTGTCGTGTGAACTCAGGTGATATGATGGGTTCCGGAACCATTTCGGGTCCGACACAAGACAGCTTCGGTTCGATGTTAGAGTTAACTTGGGGTGGCAAAAATCCATTAACCATGAGTGATGGAACGGAACGCAAATTCATCAACGATAACGACACGGTAACCATCAAAGGCCATTGTCAAAACAGTTCGATTCGTATTGGTTTTGGTGAAGTGAGCACTAAGCTTCTACCACCATTCGTTAGAAAATAACCTTTCAACAAAAAGAAAATAAAACAACAACAACTAAATTTTAAATAAATTACACTAATAACAATGAAAAATACAGCTTTATCACACATTCATGAGAGTTTAGGTGCCAAGATGGTGCCGTTTGCCGGTTACAATATGCCGGTACAATATGAAGGTGTGAACGCCGAACACGAAACCGTTAGAAACGGTGTTGGCGTTTTTGACGTTTCCCACATGGGAGAATTTTTACTAACCGGTGAAAACGCTTTGGCGCTAATCCAAAAAGTGACTTCAAACGACGCTTCGGTTTTGGAAATTGGTCGTGCACAATATTCTTGCTTGCCCAATAATGATGGCGGTATTGTAGACGATTTGATTGTGTATCGCATGAAAGAAGATCAATATTTATTGGTCGTTAATGCTTCTAATATTGACAAAGATTGGAATTGGATTTCATCACACAACGATTTGGGTGTTGACATGCGCAACTTATCCGACGATTATTCGTTGTTGGCGATCCAAGGACCAAAAGCGGTTGAAGCTATGCAATCCTTAACCAATGTTGATTTAGCAGCAATCAAATATTACCACTTTGAAGTCGGACCATTTGCCGGAATCGACAATGTAATCATCTCCGCTACGGGTTACACCGGTTCGGGCGGATTTGAAATCTATTGCAAGAACTCAGAAGTAGAACAAGTTTGGCATAAAGTTTTTGAAGCCGGAGCCGCATTCGGTATCAAACCAATTGGCTTAGCAGCACGCGATACACTTCGCTTGGAAATGGGATTCTGCTTGTATGGCAACGATATCAACGACACGACTTCGCCTATTGAAGCCGGTTTAGGTTGGATTACCAAATTCACCAGAGACTTCACCAATTCGGAAAATCTGAAAAAACAAAAAGAAGCCGGAGTGTCGCGCAAACTTATCGGTTTTGAATTAATCGAAAGAGGTATTCCGAGACACGATTACGAAATTGTGGATGCCAACGGAAACAATATCGGTATTGTAACTTCCGGAACTATGGCGCCGTCATTGGGCAAAGGTATCGGTATGGGCTATGTTGCCACCGAATTTGCCGGTGTTGACTCGGAAATCTTTATCCAAATCAGAAATAATAAAGTAAAGGCCAAAGTAGTTAAAATGCCTTTCTACAAAAAATAACCGTGTGACCAAATCCTTATTAGCCGCTTTAGTTTTTCCTTTTTTTCTCTTTGGGCAAACCGAAAAGAATCCATGTGAAACAGTGGCAAAAATCAACAAGCTCATACAGGATTTTCACTACATGCCTAAACCGATAGACGACAGTTTATCGGTTTATGTTTTTAAAACTTTTTTGAGTCGCTTAGACGAAGACAATCGCTTATTTATTGCGCCTGAAATCAAAGCTTTAGAAAAGCATCAATACCAAATTGACGATTATTTAAACAATAATAATTGTGCGTTTTTAACCGACTTTTATTCGGCTTATACCAAAACAACTGAGCGTTACAAAAGGCTATTGGAAGCTATTAAAAAAGAACCATTTCCACTAAGCAGCAGCGAACAAGTGCAATTTTCCCGCAAGGCTTTCCCGTATGCCAAAGACGAAAAAGAATTACAACATCTTTACAAAAAGCGATTGCTGTTCAATGTGTTGCGAGAATTGGCCGAATTGAGCACTAACAAAGATTCGCTTACCCAACACTTTGACAAGTTAGCCAACGAAAGTAAAGACAAAGTAATGGAGCAATACGAGTGTAAATCCGAAAGTTACGTTTTAACGAAAAGTGAATTTTACAGCTTGTTTTTCAGCACCTTCTGCTCCTATTTTGACCCGCATACTGATTATTTTTCAGAAAGCGACAAATCGTCTTTCTATGCTACGGTTAGTTCCGATAACATGACTTTTGGTTTTTATATGGCGATGTCTGACAAAGATGAAATGACAGTGGAAGAAATCATACCCGGCAGTTCGGCTTATTTCAGTGAAAAAATCGACAAAGGCGATCAACTGCTTAAAGTCGCCCATCAAAACAGCGAATACCATATTGCCTGTTCTTCGTTAAAAAAAATCGAGGAAATCATCAATTCCAAAGAATACCAAGAAGCTGATTTTACCTTTAGAAAAAAAAGCGGAGAAATCTACAGCGTTCGTTTACGGAAAAAAGTCATGAAAGACTATCAGAATAACGTGTACAGTTTCAAACTCAAAAAAGGCGAAGCTTATTTTGGATACATCCGAATTCCGAGTTTTTATGCGACGTTTGAAAATGGTAAATCCAGCGTAAGTAATGATGTAGCCAAAGAGGTCTATAAACTTAAAGAAGATGGTGTTAGCGGTATTATAATTGATATTCAAAACAATGGCGGCGGCTCGATGGAAGAAGCCATTCGTTTAAGTGGACTATTTATCGATGTTGGTCCGTTAGCCGTAATGAGCGATGGCAAGCAAAAGCGTGAAATACTCAAAGATCAAAATCGCGGTACCATTTACAACGGACCGATGATTGTGATGATTAACGGCTTTTCGGCTTCGGCCAGCGAATTTTTTGCCAATGCCATGCAAGATTATAACAGAGCGATCATTATTGGCAATCGATCTTTAGGCAAAGCTTCGATGCAGCGCATTATTCCTATTGATGAAGAAAATCAGGAGTTCGTAAAGCTGACTTTAGAAAAATTCTATCGCATTACCGGAAAGAGCAATCAATACATTGGTATTACACCCGATGTAGAAATTCCGCTGTTATTCGACAAGCAAATGCCGCGAGAAGACAGCAATAAAACGGCTTTAAAAAACGATGTGCTCAGCGTTAGTCTAAAATACAATCGTTTACCGGAAGACGGGTCAAAATCAAAAGTGATCCAACAGAGTCAAATTCGCATTCAAAATAATGTTTATGCGAAGCAAGTCACAGCACTTAACAACAAAATAAATCCATTGTATGAAGGTGATTTACCGCCAATAACATTACAATTCTCGAATGTTTTTGAAGATGTCAATAAAATGAATGCGCTTTGGAAAACTATTAAAGAGACCGGAGAAACAGCGCAAGACATTACCATCGTTCAAAACTCCATCGATCTTGAAAATCAAAAATTTGACGAATACCTGAAAAGTACCAACCTGGAAAGAAGCAAAGAAATTCAACAAAATTATCACATCGCCGAAGCGTTGAACATTTTATCCGATTGCCTTACCCTTAAACCCTAACTTATGAAAAAAAGACTGCTTATCACTTTAGTGTTTTTTGCCAGCATCAGTTTGCAAGCACAGGAATTTAAAACACCGGTAGACTATTTGAATTATATCGGCAAAGAACAAGAAAACATTTCCAGAAGCATGTGGAAATACACTTCGGCCGTGGCACATTCCAAAAGCGCACGTCGCATTGACAACACCCGAAAACTTTTGGTAAAAAGCATTCAAACCGCCAGTAAAAAAATTGCCGGTTTAAAAGACGGCTACCAAGGAGATGTGGAATACCGCAACCAAATTTTGGAATACTTAAGTATTTCAGAAAAAAACATCAATGAAGAATACGATAAAATTATCGACATGCAAGAAGTGGCCGAGCAATCCTATGATGCAATGGAAGCGTATATCATGACGCGCGATTTGGTCAATAAAAAAATTGATGCCGAAAACGAGAAAGCCGAGTTAGCCCAAAAGAATTTCTGCGCTAAATACAACATTACACTGTCGGAAAACACAAGTGAATTGGGACAAAAAATCAAAATCTCTAACGAAGTTTTTGCCTACCATACCGAGCTATACCTAATCTTCTTTAAAGCCAATGTAACCGATTTGTATTTGTCTAATGCGATAGAAAAAAACGACATCGGCGGCATCCAACAAAATGCAGCTACTTTGGTACAATATGCCAATGAAGGCTTGGAAAAGCTGAAAACTGTAAAACCTTTCGGTACGGACAATTCGATGGTTTTGATTACTAAAAAAGCTTTGGAATTCTACAAAAAACAAGGAGAACAATTCGCCCCGAAAGTAGTGGCTTTTATGATGTTCAACGAAAAATTTGAGGCCGCTAAAAAATCGCTTGAATCCAAATCCGATAAAGACCGAACCAAAGAGGAAATCGACAATTACAACACTATGGTAAAACAGGTAAACAAAGAAATCGACACCTATAACAAAACCAATTCGGCCAATTTTCAAGAAAAAAACACCATAATAGACCAGTGGAATAACACGGGAGAAACCTTTATCTCCAGTCATGTTCCGGTGGGATAATTTGTAACGACTATCATTTGCATTAATCGATTATTACCTTATTTTTGCACTCAAATTAAAACAAATTCTATCAGCAATGGGAAGAGCATTTGAATTTAGAAAAGGAAGAAAAATGAAACGTTGGGCTGCTATGGCCAAAGCGTTTACTCGTATCGGAAAAGATATCGTGATGGCGGTAAAAGAAGGCGGACCAAACCCGGAAGCTAATTCACGTTTGAGAGCTGTTATGCAAAATGCCAAAGCGGCCAATATGCCGAAAGAAAACGTAGAACGTGCCATTAAAAAAGCCACTGATAAAGATACAGCCAACTATAAAGAAGTATTGTTTGAAGGTTATGCACCACACGGAATCGCTGTCCTAATCGAAACGGCTACCGACAACAATAACCGTACAGTAGCCAATATTCGAAGCTACTTTAACAAATGTAACGGTACTTTGGGAACGCAAGGTTCGGTAGAATTCATGTTCGACCACACTTGTAACTTCCGTATTCCGGCTGCCGGACAAGATGTAGAAGAATTAGAATTGGAAATGATTGATTTCGGTGTAGAAGAAATTTTTGCCGATGAGGAAGACGGCATCGTAATGTATGCGCCTTTCGAAAGCTTTGGTGCCATCCAAAAAGAATTGGAAAACCGCGGTTTAGAGATTTTATCTTCCGGTTTTGACAGAATTCCGCAAATCACCAAAGAGTTGACCGAAGATCAAATAGCCGATGTTGAAAAACTATTGGAAAAAATTGAGGAAGACGACGACGTGATGAACGTTTACCACACCATGCAAGAGTAATATTAGGTATCAGATTTTAAATATAAACGCTTGGCTTTTGCCCGGCGTTTTTTTTGTACCTATTTCTAACTACAGCAATTATTGTTAAATCGATTGCCCAAATAAGATTAGCCATTTCAAACACTAGTTGACAAAACATTATTTTACTGAAAATGAAACAGTTAAAATAATTGTAAAAAAAATGGTGTTAAAAAAATGTAACATTTAAATAAGACTTCCGTACAATTAGAGATTTTTGCCCGGAATAAATAGTCGCAATAACGAAAGGTGTCGTAACACCAACAAGGAAGTTTCCTTTAAAACAGTAACCGTATTCCCCTATCCAATCGCTCCAAAAATCAAACACTTTTTTTTAATTTAATTTTTTAAAACAATGGCAGAAATTTTCTCTTATTGGTGGATTTTCCTCTTGGTTTTATCATTGGTCTTTTACAAGTTTGTCTTGCGCTTTTTCTTCGGAATGGTTATCGTACCTGAGGATAAAATTGGTTTAGTAACCAAAAAATTTGTTTTGTTCGGGACAGACAAATCTCTTCCCGACGGTCGTATCATTGCTACAAAAGGAGAAGCCGGTTTTCAAGCACAAACTTTAGCTCCGGGATTGTATTGGATGAAATGGATTTGGCAATATTCTATCGACATGACTCCTTTCACTATTATTCCGGAAGGTAAAATCGGATTAGTATTGAGTAAAGACGGAAAAGAAATTCCAACCGGTCGTATTTTGGCCCGAAAAGTTGAATGTGATAATTACCAAGATGCTACTGCTTTCTTAAACAATGGTGGACAAAAAGGACGTCAAACAGCTTTTATTACAACAGGTTCCTATCGTATCAATACATTCTTATTTGAAATTGTTATTGCCGATCAAATCAAAATTTATGAAAACATGGTTGGTATTGTTACGGCTTTAGATGGTGAACCGATTCCTCTTGGCCAAATTGCCGGTAAGTATGTTGAGGGTCACAATAATTTCCAAGATTTTGATGATTTTTTGGAAAAAGGCGGAAATCGTGGTTTGCAACCACAAGTTATGTTAGCAGGTTCCTATTATATCAACACTTGGGCAATTCAAATCGAACAAAACCCTATGACCGATGTCCCAATTGGTTATGTGGGTGTAGTGATTTCTTATATTGGTGAAGACGGTCAAGATGTTACAGGCGATACCTTCAAACACGGAAACATTGTATCCAAAGGACAACGTGGTGTTTGGATGGAACCACTTGGTCCGGGTAAATATGCTCTAAACAAATACACCACTAAATTGGAACCGGTGCCAACCACCAATTTGGTGTTAAACTGGGCTAATGCGCGTAGTGAATCACACGATTTGGATAAAAACTTATCTACAATCACAGTACGTTCTAAAGATGGTTTCCCTTTTAATTTAGATGTGGCTCAAATTATTCACGTACCGGCCAACGAAGCACCAAAAGTAATTGCTCGTTTTGGTAGTATGACTAATCTGGTTTCACAAGTTTTAGAACCCACAATTGGTAACTATTTCCGTAATTCCGCTCAAGACAGTGATGTAATTTCATTCTTAAGTACACGTAAAGAAAGACAAGAATCAGCCAAGAATCATATCAAAACCGTTTTGGATGAATACAATGTAAATGCTGTTGACACGCTAATTGGGGATATAGTTCCGCCGGATTCATTAATGAAAACGCTAACCGACAGAAAGATCGCGGAAGAAGAACAAAAGACTTATCAAACCCAAAAAATGGCGCAAGAACAGCGTCAAGGTGTAGAGAAAGAAACAGCTATTGCCGATATGCAAAAAGAAATTGTTCGCGCTTCACAAAGTGTTGAAATTGCACAGCGAACAGCCGATGCAACTGTTAAAAAAGCAGAAGGTGATGCTACCAGCCTAAAATTGAATGTTAATGCTGAAGCAGAAGCTACGAAAATGCGTGCAAACGCGGAAGCAGAAGCCACTAAGGCCAGAGCGGGAGCGCAAGCAGAAGCTACCCGTTTGAATGCAAGTGCCGAAGCTGAGAAAATTTCTAAAACTGGTTTGGCCGAAGCAGAGAAGATTATGGCTATTGGTAAATCGACTGCAGAAGCATATCAATTACAAGTTTCAGCTATGGGAGGAGACAACTTTACCAAATACAAAATCACAGAAGAAATTGGTAAAGGAAATATCAAAGTTATTCCTGATGTATTAATTTCCGGAGCCAATGGTTCAGAAGGCGGTATAAGCGGATTGCTAGGCATGAAGCTTATGGAAATGATGCAAGATAAAAATGAAACCGAAGGTAATTCCAAGAAAAAATAATCATTAAAAAAACTCCGAGTTTACAACTCGGAGTTTTCTTTTTTAACACAATAATTAATTTATCAGAGACAAACAATTGTATTGAATCAACAATATTCTTTATTTATATAATAAAAAAACGCTGAGAAAATCTCAGCGTTTTGTATATAAAAGTCAACTGTATCCAAACAGTTCAAAACAGTCTATTTAATAAATTCCACTTTTTGTGTTTCTTCTACATTAACACTGTCAAAGAAACCTTGCTCATTCATCCAATCATCACTAAATACTTTGCTCATATAACGAGATCCGTGATCCGGGAAAATAGCAATAACATTACTGTTTTCGTTAAATTCTCCTTCTTCAGCATATTGTCTGATCGCTTGCACAACCGCTCCGGAAGTATAACCTACAAACAAGCCTTCTTTCTTAGCAATCTCACGAGTAGTGTGTGCACTTTCCTCATCGGTTACTTTCATGAAATGATCAATAGAGTCAAAGTCAGTAGCCGTTGGGATTAAATTTTTCCCTAAACCTTCTATGCGATATGGATAAATTTCGTTGGCATCAAACTCTTTGGTTTCGTGGTATTTTTTTAATACTGAACCAAAAGCATCAACACCTAATATTCGGATATTCGGATTTTTTTCTTTTAAAAACTTAGCTGCTCCGGAAATGGTTCCGCCCGTACCGCTACAAGCCACTAAATGGGTGATTTTCCCGTTGGTTTGTTCCCAAATTTCAGGACCGGTCGTTTTGTAATGAGCATCAATATTCAATTGGTTGAAATACTGATTGATGTAAACCGAACCTTTGGTTTCTTCGTGCAAACGCTTGGCTACATTGTAGTAAGAACGCTCATCATCGGCAGAAACGTGAGCCGGACAAACGTATACCTTTGCACCCAAACTGCGCAACATATCTATTTTATCTTTAGACGATTTAGAACTTACGGCCAAAATACAGTTGTATCCTTTAATGATACTTACCATAGCCAAACTAAAACCGGTATTTCCGGAAGTGGTTTCGATGATGGTATCACCCGGCGTTAAAATTCCTTGTCTCTCAGCCTCTTCAATAATATATAATGCAATTCTGTCTTTAGTGGAGTGACCCGGGTTGAAAGCTTCCACTTTAGCGTAGAAGTTTCCAGGTAAAGATTCTGTGATTCTGTTGAGTTTAATCAGCGGAGTATTCCCTATTAAACTTAATACATTATCGTAAGCTTTTATATCTTCTTTCATAAAATAAATTAGTCAAGGCGTAGTTATGAAGTCATTTTAACAGACTCCCAAACGTTGCAAATTTAATAAAATATTTTAAACTATTTTTTTATTCCTTCTAAATCTAACAAAAAACTGTATTCTTTGGCGATTTCCTTGATGGCTTCAAACCTTCCAGAAGCACCGCCGTGTCCCGCGTCCATATTAGTATCCAAGTACAATTGATTGTTGTCTGTTTTCAAGACTCTGAGTTTGGCCACCCATTTGGCCGGCTCCCAATATTGCACTTGTGAATCGTGTAAACCCGTAGACACATACATATGCGGATACGCCTGAGCCGTAACATTGTCATAAGGCGAATATGATAACATATAATTGTAATACTTCTTCACATTCGGATTACCCCATTCGTCGTATTCACCGGTCGTAAGCGGAATACTGTCGTCTAACATCGTGGTCACTACATCTACAAAAGGTACTTGTGCGATTACGCCGTGGTACAAAGACGGTGCCATATTAACAATAGCGCCCATTAAAAGACCACCAGCCGAACCGCCTTCAGCATACAAATGTTGGTTTGACGTGTATTTTTGGTCAATCAAAAATTTCGAACAATCGATAAAATCCGTAAAAGTATTTTTCTTTTTTAAGAGTTTGCCATTTTCATACCACGGTCGACCTAAATCTTCGCCGCCTCGAATGTGCGCAATAGCATAAATAAAGCCACGGTCTAACAAACTTAAGCGAACCGTTGAAAAATAGCAATCCATAGTAACGCCATACGAGCCGTAAGCGTACAATAAAGTCGGGTTCATGCTGTTCTTTTGCAATCCTTTGCGATACACCATCGAAATGGGCACTTGCGTTCCGTCTTGCGCTGTAGCCCAAACACGTTCTTCAGTGTAATTGTTTTTATCAAAAGTACTGCCAACAACTTCTTGCTCTTTTAAAACCGTTTTGGTTTTTGTTCGCATATTAAAGTCGACTACCGACGAAGGCGTGGCCAATGATTGGAATGCATAACGCAATATTTCTGTATCAAAATCTAAATTGGTAGTCGTATAAGCCGTAAAGGTTTCGCTGTCAAAAGGCAAATAATAGTCTCCTTCCCCATTCCACGGCATGATTCGAATTTGATTCAAGCCATTGTATCGCTCGGTAACCACTAAATACGACGCAAAAATATCAATATCTTCCAGCAACACTTCTTCGCGGTGCGGAATCACATCTACCCAATTTTCTTTGCCTGTCGCGTTTTCCGGCGTTTTCATCAGCTTAAAGTTGGTTGCCTTATCTTTATTGGTTACGATGTAAAAATGATCTCCGAAATGCGACATCGAATACTCCAAACCACGGGTTCGTTTTTGGAAAACTGTGAACTTCGCATCCGGTGTGGCCGATAAAACCATACGGTATTCCGAAGTCATGGTACTATTGGAGTTGATTATGATGTATTTTTTCGATTTCGATTTGTAAACCGAAACATCAAAAGTTTCATCCTTTTCAAAGAAAACCAATTCGTCTTTATCGGGACTTGTCCCTAATTTGTGTTTGTAAATTTTATCCGGACGTAAGGTTTGCTCGTCTTTACGCGAATAAAATAAGGTTTGATTGTCACTCGCCCAAGTCGCGCCACCGGTCGTGTTTTCTATTTTAACCGGCAGAATTTCTCCGGTTTGCAAGTTCTTGATTTGAATGGTGTACTGTCTTCTGGAAACCGTATCAACACCAAAACTGGCCCAAACATTGTCTTCACTTACACTCAAGCCGGCTAAGTTAAAATAGGCATGTCCTTTTGCCATTTCGTTGCAATCAAACATGATTTCTTCGGGCGCTTCCAAACTGCCTTTTTTTCGGGAATGGATTGGGTAATCTTTGCCTTTTTCGAAACGGGTGATGTAGTAGTAACCGTTGTAAAAATAAGGCACCGATTCGTCGTCTTCCTTAATTCTGGCTTTCATTTCCTCGAACAAACTGTTTTGGAAATCTTTAGTATGGGCAGTCGATTTTTGGTAGTAGTCGTTTTCTTGGTTCAGGTAATCAATCACCTCAGGATTTTCTCTTTCATTCAACCAATAGTAATTATCGGTTCTCGAATGACCGTGCTTTTCCAGAATTTTGGGAATTATTTTAGCTTTAGGTGGTTGTATGGCGTTTGACATTAGTATCGTAAAATTATTATCCACAAAAATAAGTATTATGCCTGCATAACTTTGACAAAACTTCGGAAGTTATGCACTTAGAAATTAACAGTATTTGCTACCTTAGCACTTTAATTTAAATGATAGTTTATGTTTGGAGACATGATGAACATGATGGGCAAACTCAAAGAAACCCAGCAAAAAATTGAAGCTACAAAACAACGTTTAGACACCGTATTGATTGACGAAAAAAGCAACGACAACTTGCTACATGTAACCATGACCGCCAATCGAAAAATTCGTTCGATTACCATAGATGAAAGTTTGTTAGAAGACAAAGAACAATTGGAAGATTACCTGATTTTGGTCTTAAACAAAGCCATCGAAAAGGCTACGAACGTTAACGAGGCTGAGTTGGCTGCTGTAGCCAAAGAAGGTATGCCGAATATTCCGGGCATGGATTTATTTAAATAAAACATGAACATCAGCTACCCATTTTTACTCTTGGCCTTATTGGCTGAAATTATTGGTACAGTCGGTGGCTTTGGTTCTTCTGTATTTTTTGTACCGATTGGTAATTTTTATTTCGATTTCCATTCGGTACTTGGATTGACAGCCGTTTTTCATTTGTCGAGTAACCTCAGTAAAATAGCCTTGTTCCGAAAAGGATTAGATAAAAAGTTATTGCTTTATATCGGACTACCTTCTGCCCTATTTGTTATTCTTGGTGGCATACTATCAAAATACTTACAAAGCTATTGGCTGGAAATACTTTTAGGTATTTTCCTGGTGGCTATGAGTTTGGTTTTCCTGATCAAAAAAGATTTAATCATTCCACCGAATAAAAAAAATGCCACATTAGGTGGCGTTTTTTCAGGTTTTTCAGCCGGTTTGTTAGGAACCGGCGGTGCTATTAGAGGATTAACTATGGCAGCCTTTAATTTGGAAAAAAGCGTTTTTATTGCCACTTCGGCGGCCATCGATATGATGATTGATTTGACCCGAACCGTAGTATATTACCAAAACGGATTTATCCACCAACACGATATGGTTTACGTGCCGTTTCTCTTTGTCATCGGTTTGGTAGGTTCGTATTTGGGCAAACAATTGTTAGACTACATTCCACAAGTGAAATTCAGGATGATTTCGCTGGTTTTAATTTTACTTATTGGCTTGATTTCTATAGGAAAACAGTTTTTGACTTAGAACTGCACTTTACCTAAATTTTCCAATACATATTCGTGTAAAACTTGCTTGTAATCGAGGTGTGTTACCATACGTAATTTGCCTTGTCCCATAGAACTGATGAGTATGCCTTTGGCTTTTAAGGTGTCAATTACTTGCTTCTCAGTCAGTGGTTTTTTGACTTCAAAAATCACAATATTGGTTTCTATCGGCGACACATTGGCAACCCAAGGCAATTGTTGCAACAGCTGTCCCAACTCTTTAGCCCTACGGTGATCGTCTTCCAATCGATTGATATTGTTTTGCAAAGCGAATATTCCGGCCGCCGCTAAATAACCAGATTGTCGCATATTCCCACCAAATATTTTTCGGATGCGCAAGGCTTTGTGCATGGTTTCGGCATCAGACACTAAAACTGAGCCAATAGGTGCGCCCAATCCTTTAGAAAAACAAACCGAAATGGTATCAAACAAAACGCCGTATTGTTTGGGATGTTGCTTTTTGGCTACCAAAGCATTCCACAAACGCGCACCATCTAAGTGGTATTTGAGATTATTATCAACACAAACTTGTTTGATTTTTTGTAATTCGGCTATGTCATAGCAAGCGCCACCGCCTTTGTTTGTGGTGTTTTCTATGCTGACCATTTTGGATAAAGGTGCGTGATAGAACTCGGGATCATTAATCCCAGAGGCAACTTGCTCAGCGGTAATCATACCACGCTGACCATCGAGCAAATTGAAATTCACGCCACTATTGAATGATGCGCCACCGGCTTCGTAGAGATGGATGTGCGACCATTTATCGCAAATAATTTGGTCACCGGGATTGGTATTTAATTTAATAGCGGTTTGGTTGGCCATAGTACCGGAAGGAAAAAACAACGCGGCTTCCATACCAAACAAATCGGCTACCATTTTTTCAAAAGCGTTTACGGTAGGATCTTGTTTGAACACGTCATCGCCTACTTTGGCGTTGAACATAGCTTGCAACATTTCGGGAGAAGGTTTGGTAACGGTATCGCTGATTAAATTTATTTCCATATGAAAGTCAGATAGTCTATTTTTGCAATTAAGCCTAGCCCCGATAGTAGTGGAAATCCTTTTTATTGTTTGGCAAAAGCCCTTCGACTGCGCTCAGGGTGACAACAATAAAAAGATTGGAACGGATAGCGGGAAACAGCTTCTAAAAATTAAAACACAAAACTACATTATTTATGACAAATACCGAACAAATAAAAGGTATTGTAGAACGCCTAGGTGCGTTGAGGAGGTATCTTTGACATTGATGCTAAGCTGATTGAAATTACCAACGAAGAGGAAAAAACTTTTGCGCCCGACTTTTGGAATAACGCCAAGGAAGCTGAAGTTATTGTGAAAAACCTGCGCTCGAAGAAAAAATGGGTAGAAGACTTTAACAAAGCCGAGAGTTTAACCGAAGAATTGCAAATTACCTACGAGTTTTTTAAAGAAGGTGATGCGACTGAGGAAGAACTTGACCATCAGTTCGAACTGGCCAATACACATATTGAGAATCTGGAATTCCGCAACATGCTTTCGGACGAAGGTGACAGTTTGAGTGCGGTATTGCAAATTACAGCCGGTGCCGGTGGTACGGAAAGCTGTGATTGGGCTTCGATGTTGATGCGTATGTATTTGATGTGGGCGGAAAACCAAGGCTATAAGGTTAAAGAGCTGAACTTTCAGGAAGGCGATGTGGCCGGTATTAAAACGGTGACTTTAGAAATTGAAGGCGATTTTGCTTTTGGGTATCTAAAAGGCGAAAACGGTGTGCATCGATTAGTGCGTATTTCGCCATTTGACAGCAATGCCAAGCGCCATACTTCGTTTGCTTCTGTTTATGTGTATCCGTTAGCCGATGATACAATAGAAATTGAAATCAATCCGGCCGACATAGAGATCATAACTTCTCGTTCGAGCGGCGCCGGAGGACAAAACGTAAACAAGGTAGAAACCAAAGTACAGTTATTTCACAAACCTACCGGGATTCAGATTCAGTGTTCGGAAACGCGCTCACAGCAAGACAACCGTCAAAGGGCGATGCAGATGTTGAAATCGCAGTTGTACGAAATTGAGTTGAAAAAGCGTCAGGAAATGCGCAGCGATATAGAAGCCGGAAAGATGAAAATCGAATGGGGTTCGCAAATCCGCAATTACGTAATGCATCCGTATAAATTAGTAAAAGATGTTCGCACAGGATATGAAACCAGTGATGTTGATGGCGTAATGAATGGGAATTTAGACGAGTTTTTGAAAGCCTATTTGATGATGATGGGACAGAAGAATGATGAATGATGAATTATTTTGAAAATAATTTCAATTTACCATTTACTATTGAGAATTTACAATTACATTTGCCACGAGGATTCCGTAAAGGAAGTTACACCTCACCGCATAAGTCGATCGCTCCAGGTCGGCTTTTGTATTTTATAGAAATAACGAAGCCCAAAGCAGCGGACTGTTTTGGGCTTTGTTATTTGAAGAAAGTTGGGTTTTATAAAGCCTCTTTCAAGAAATTTTTGAAAGCTATCCACGAACGTTTATCGGCTAGTTCATTGTAAGCGGCACCTTTGCTGTTGTCGCTCCCGGCATCTTTGTGCGTAAAAGCATGAACGGCATTGGCGTAGAACACCATTTGCCAATCGGCACCAGAACTTTTCATTTCTTCTTGAAAAGCATCGACTTCTGCTTTGGGAACATAAGGATCATCGGCACCGTGAAGCACCAAAACTTTGGAGTTGATTTTGTTTACCGCACGAGAAGCGTCTTTCCCTAAACCACCGTGAAAAGAAACGGCTCCTTGCACTTTTAAGTTGCCTCTAACAGCTTCTAAAGCACCGGTTCCGCCAAAGCAGTAACCCATGACTACAATTTTATCCGGATTGGCACCAAGCTTGACCAATTGGTCTAAAGCCAATTGAATGCGTCTTTGGTAATCGGCAAAGTTTTGTTTGTAATAACCGGCATTTTTTCCGGCTTCGGCAGCATTCTTCGGTCGCTTGTCAACACCATAAATATCGGCTACAAAAGCATAATAGCCCAATTTGGCGAGTTCGGCAGCACTTTCTTTAGAATGTTCGTCAATGCCCATCCAGGCCGGTAAAATGAGTACACCCGATTTTTCTTTGAGTCCGTTTTGAGGTTTTACACCGAAGCCACTGAGCTTTTGTTCACCGTCTTTGTAATCCATTGGTACTAATTGTGCATAGCCAGTCAACAGACCGGACATAATTGTTACTAGAAATATTGTTTTGAGTTTCATAGAATGTGATTTTGATATAAAATTAACTAATCGGCATCGGAACAAACGTTAAAAAAATAAAAAAACCTCCGAAGAGGTTTTAGTTATATTGGATTATTTAATATCATATTTAATATTTTCTCAACGGATTGAGATAAAATTGAAATAGAAAAACAAGTTACTATGAAGCTTAAATTGAATTTAAGAAAGTTACAAGGGTAACCAAATCAGACTCCTTTGAAAAAGAAATACTATTGTTTTTTAAATAATCTACGATTTGGCTTTCTTTGTCAGGAAACATTTTTACCAATTCTTTTTTGTTTTTCGGGAATGGAACTATTCCGTCCATTTTTTTTATAAAAAAGGTTTCTCTCTGAAATTCATAATGAGCAGGAACGTCACTGGCATAACTATTCGCAGCTTCTACTTTTGGAATTAGTTTCACTTTTTCTCTCTTGAATAAAGAAACTTTTTCTCCTGTAGATAGCTTTACCAAAAATCCTTTGACATTTCCTTTATCAGAGTTGTATAGTGTGTATTTGTAGTTTTTCTTGCTGTTGGTAAAATTAACCTCCATACTGTCTGATTTTATCACAAAAAGGATTTTTCCCTCGCTTTGAAATTCCATCTCATCTTTGTAAGCATTATATCGAAGTAAAAACATACCTTCATAACCGGTAACAGTAGCGGGTAAAAATGTTGTTGTAAAATATGGACTTCCTTCAATATTCTTTTCGTCAACCTCGTTGCCTTTAGAAAGATCAAGGCGTTGTTTGGCAGTGATAATTGACATTCCGTTCCCTATTTGTTGAGAATAGATTGGAAGTGAAACAAATAAAATGGTGTGTAATAGGATTTTTTTCATTGTGATTATTTTATTGAATCGCAAAAATAGATTCTTTCCCTAAACAAAAAAAAAATATCCGAATTTTATTATGTTAAATTCCTATTTCAACCTGAAAACGCACGTACCAATTGTTTTTGGAACTACCGTCAAAATAATTTAGAGTATCGTAATTGACTTCAGCTTGCAGTTTAAAAGCGTGTTCCCAAATGTATTTGGTTATGCCCACAGAATATTCACGGACATTAGGCGCCAAAGCTGCAATATCATTTCCAACATTCTGGATAGAATAACGAGCGATAAATTCGTAGTTCGATTTCGTATTGTAACTCGCTTGATAATCAAAACCATTTCCGACAAATACATAATTACTTTCGGTAACATCTTCCGGATTAAAGGTGATGGCGTTTTCATTTGTCGTTCTCGACATATAACTCATCATGGCTGCCCAACCGTTGTATTTGAACATAGCATCAAGTAAAACCGACTTCATGGTTCGTCTCTCAAACAAATCATTCCCCAATTGTCCTTGCGTGCGTTGCGCGTGGTTATTTTGTTGAAAAGCCCCGGACAATAACAACTTAGGTTTCTTCTCGCGTAAAATATCGCCTTCAAAATAAGTACCATCTTTAGAAAAGGCACCCAATGGCATTAGTTCTATTTTACCGGTTACAGCTACACCGTCATCTGCTTTACCGGTTTGATTTCGGCCTTCTCCACCCGATAATGCCGCTTTGAAGTTATAAGAGAATTTGTCTTTAAACTCATTCATATTGTGCACTTGAAACCCAAAGTCACGATCAATAGTAAATTTAGCATTATTAATGGTTCTGTCGGTTAACTGCAAACCTCCGGACGAGTTAACTCGTTGGCGATTTCCGGGTAATTTGGTTTGTCCAAAACTGATATTCCAGTGCTTATTCGGTCGGTAAAAAACGACGGCATCGCGAATGATGTTGATATTTTCACCTTCTTTCACTTCACCCACATCGCCCGGCGCGAAAGAAAGTTGAATAGCATATAGAAATTTAGGATTCCCTACATAACCATCAAAACGCAATCGCAAACGACGTACTTGACCATCATAAGCGCCTGCTTCACCATCTTCATCCAAATAGGTTGCTCTGTTTTGCATGCGAAAGCGGATATTGAGTTGGAAGATACTATCAGGAGAAGTCATACCAATTCCCTTACCAAAACTATAATAGGGCAAGGCTGACAACTTAACATCGTTATCGTGTTTGGTTTGCTCAATTGTAATTTGTGCGGATATTGAAATTGATGCCAGTAAAGCACCTATTAGTAATAGTTTTTTCATTGTAGTTGTGTGTTGTGTTGTTAATGATTTTTTGATGTTAAAAAAACCTTTTCTTAACGATTAGAAAGTAGTTATAAAAAAAGCCAACCTTAACAGTCGGCTTTTGTAAAATTATTTTTTTTTTAGATAAATATTTTCAATAAATAATATACTAAGGCGGCTAAAACTGCTGAAACTGGAATGGTTAAAATCCAAGCCCACAATAATTTAACCGTAACACCCCAGCGAACTGCTGAAACCCTTTTGGTTACGCCTACCCCAATAATAGAACCTGTAATGGTATGTGTGGTTGAAACCGGAATTTTAAAGTGCTCTGTAGAAAACAAGGTTAACGCTCCGGCTGATTCGGCTACTACGCCTTCAAAAGCAGTTACTTTGGTAATTTTGGAACCCATTGTTTTTACAATTTTCCAACCGCCACTCAAGGTTCCTAATGCAATTACGGTGTAACAGGTAAGCGGAATCCATCCCGGCATAACACCGTCTATTTTAACGCCGTCTTTTTCGGAAGGCAAGACTACATTCAAATCTAACCAACCCGCTGATAAATCGATGTTAGGATTGGATTTGATATAAACCGCTACAGCCGCGGCAATAATTCCCATTACTTTTTGGGAGTCATTTCCACCGTGCCCCAAACTAAAGGCTGCGGAAGACAGTAATTGCATTTTTTTCAATACTCGTTCAGCTTTTGCAGTAGAGAAACTGCTGAATAATAAATTGAATATGGCCAAACTATAGAAAATAAAAGCAACTAAGAACCATTTTATATTATGAGGCTCTGTAACGACACTCCAAAATTCACTTTCAAATCTTGGTTTTTTGATGTCTTCGTATGGCACCATAACGGAGTATAAAAACCATCCAACCAACAACATCAACACTACAGTTAATACTTTAGGCCAAACATTTTTCTTTGAAGAGTACATCAACCAAAGCGAAATAAAATAAGAGATTATCATACCCAATAATGGAGCGAATACAATAAACAAGATGACAATAAAGACACCCGACGGTAATAATTCTCCCTCTTTGGCTTCTTTTAACCAGTTTACAATTTTAAATCCGGCATGTTCAGGATCGGTGACATCGCGAAAACCGTGTGCAATGGCTGCTCCGGCAAATCCACCAATTAAGGTATGGGAAGATGAAGATGGAATACCTTTCCACCAAGTAATTAAATTCCAAATAATCGCTGCAATGACCCCGGCCAAAATCACCGTTAGGTCAATACTACTGGTATGTGCGGTTTTGGCAACAGTATCTGCAACACCAAAACCAAAAACCCAATAAGCCATGAAGTTAAAAAGCGCTGCCCACAATACCGCTTGAAAAGGCGTCAATACCTTAGTCGCTACTATGGTGGCTATGGAGTTGGCGGCATCGTGAAAACCATTGATATAGTCAAATACCAGCGCTAAGAATATGATGATTAACAATAAAGTAAAATCCATAAAAGTTGATTTATATTAAACTGTTTATGAATGTTTTACTGAAATTTGTTCCATTACGTTGGAAACACTTTTACATTTATCTGAAGCAGATTCTAAAGCAGAAAGTACTTCTTTATACTTGATAATGTTTTTAACATCGGTTTCATTTTCGAAAATGTCGGCAACCGCTTTGTCGAAAACCGAATCCGCTTTGCTCTCTAATTTATTGATTTTTTTACAAGTTTCTTTGATAGCCTTGTGGTCTTTCATGTCTTTCAATTGCTTTACACCGGCATTGATTAACTGACAAGCTTCTAAATTAATTTCTGTTAATTTACGAATGGACTTTGTAATCTTTTCTACTTGGTACAAACGCATTCTACTGGCAGCACCGTGCATGTAATCAGCTACGTTATCAATGGCTTTTACCAAAGCGTGAATGTCTTCTCTATCAAAAGGAGTGATGAAATTTCTGCTTAATTCCAAATGTGTTTTATGGGTAATCTCTTCAATGGTGGCTTCTAATTCCTCAATCTTTCTGAAATAATCCTCACGCTCCGATTTTGGGGCATTGACAGCTTCATGAAGGGTTTCCGCTAAAATCACTAAATTTGAGGTGGCTTGTTCAAAAAGAGGAAAGAATTTTTTATCTTTTGGAACTAAAAACTGGAAAATGTTGTTGATAGACATAGTGTTAAAATTTGATGCAAATGTATGACTCTAATGTTAAGTGAATATTAAATATAATTGATGCAATTGAATTGAAATTTACAATTTGTTAACATAAAATTAGCATGGTCAATTGTACATCTGATTTCAGTTATTGAAAACGTTTTCGTAGTTTAGCAACCAATTCACACAATCGTTATATACCCTACAAATTTATGGACCTTACCTTCAATAAAAACGAAGATCATAACAAACTTTTACTATCTGAATTAAAACAACGATTGGCTAAAGTAAAATTGGGCGGTGGCGAAAAGCGCATTGAAAAATTGCATGCAGAAGGAAAAATGACCGCACGCGAGCGCATTGATTATTTACTGGATGATAAAGCCAGAAATATCGAAATCGGGGCTTTTGTGGGGGACGGCATGTATGCTGAACATGGCGGTTGTCCTTCCGGTGGTGTGGTGGTAAAAATGGGCTACATCAAAGGAAAACAATGTATTGTTGTGGCCAATGATGCAACGGTAAAAGCCGGCGCTTGGTTCCCGATTACGGCTAAAAAGAATTTACGAGCACAAGAAATCGCTATAGAGAATAGATTGCCTATTATTTATTTGGTGGATTCTGCCGGAGTGTATTTGCCAATGCAGGACGAAATTTTCCCCGACAAAGAACACTTTGGTCGTATCTTTAGAAATAACGCGATTATGAGCAGTATGGGTATTACTCAAATTGCCGCTGTGATGGGTAGTTGCGTAGCCGGTGGTGCTTACCTTCCTATTATGAGTGATGAAGCAATGATAGTGGATAAAACAGGAAGTATTTTCCTGGCCGGAAGCTATTTGGTAAAAGCCGCTATTGGAGAAAATATCGATAATGAAACTCTCGGCGGTGCCACAACACACTGTGAAATCTCCGGGGTAACCGATTATAAAGCCAAAGACGATAAAGATGCTTTGGACCGTATCAAAAGTATAGTCGGGAAAATAGGCGATTATGAAAAGGCAGGTTTTAATCGCGAAAAACCACAAAAACCGGCTTTAGACGAAAAAGATATTTATGGTATTTTACCAAAATCCAGAGCGGAACAATACGACATGCTGGAAATCATCAAGCGTTTGGTAGACAATTCCGAAATGGACATGTACAAACCGGATTATGGTAAATCCATCATCACTTGCTATGCCCGAATTGACGGTTGGGCTGTGGGTATTGTAGCCAACCAACGTACCGTTTCTAAAACCAAAAAAGGTGAAATTCAATTCGGTGGTGTCATTTATTCAGATTCAGCCGATAAAGCCACGCGGTTCATAGCCAACTGTAACCAAAAGAAAATTCCGCTCGTTTTTTTACAAGACGTAACCGGTTTTATGGTAGGTTCTAAAAGCGAACATGGCGGAATCATTAAAGATGGTGCCAAAATGGTCAATGCTGTTTCCAATTCGGTTGTACCGAAGTTTACAGTAGTAGTCGGCAACTCCTACGGCGCCGGAAACTATGCTATGTGTGGTAAAGCCTACGATCCGCGATTGATTTTTGCCTGGCCAAGTGCCGAACTCGCGGTAATGGGCGGAACCCAAGCTGCTAAAGTATTGGCCCAAATTGAAGCTTCTTCTTTGAAAGCCAAAGGCGAAACTGTAGATGAAAAAACCGAGCAAGCGTTATTCGACAAAATCAAAGCACGTTACGATGAACAGGTTTCTCCTTATTATGCAGCGGCAAGGTTATGGACGGATGCGATTATTGACCCGTTAGAAACGCGAACTTGGATTTCCATGGGAATAGAAGCTGCTAATCACGCGCCGATTGAAAAGCCATTTAATTTGGGCGTGATACAAGTTTAAATGGTCATCTATGAAGCAGCTTATCTTTCTCCTTATTTTACTTTGTAGTTATAATGGCAATGCTCAAGCCGAAGATTACACCGGAAGCTATTTCTTTTTAATTGAAGGCAAAGATGGTCATGTCTTAGATTACCAAATACAACTTAATCCCGACCAAACATTTGTTTTTACGAGTTTCAATAGAGTTGTTGACCTACGTGGTAATCACGATACCCATAAAAAGGGAAAAGGTACTTGGAAAGTGGAGAATAAAATCATCAAATTCACCACTGAGGCTACCGACTTAAACCAAGAATATACCTTAAATTTCAGTGGAACTACCGCCCGTATTGTCAAAAAATCGCCTCGTGATGTTTCTAATAAAGAGATCCCTACAGCACTTCAATTTTACAAATCTGAAATTCGTACCATAGAAAACTTGAAGTTTTTATTGAAGGAATAAAATCATTAATTAGCCAATAATTTACTTTTCCTTTATAGCTTTGCAGCGATGAAAAAGGCCGCTCATTTTATCGCTTTTCAACAAGACATTTCAGGTATTACCCTACCGGAAAAATTCACTTTTCCGTTTTACTACGAACCGCACGATTTGAGTAAAATAGCAGCTAAAGCGTTGCAGGATTATCTCGAAACACAAACCGATTTCGAACATAACTTCGGCTTAGATGATACACAAAACGGTTTGGCCATAGGCAAAATGTTCGGCGTTTTAGTAGTACAAAATACAGAAGGTCGATTGGGTTATCTTTGGGCGTTTTCGGGTAAACTGGCAGAGCGTAACCAACACCCGTTTTTTGTACCAACTGTGTTTGACATGTTGGAAGAAAAAAGCTTTTTCAAACAAGAAGAAGTCATCTTAAACAATTATAATAAAAAAATTGAACTACTTGAAAATGATGAATCTTACCTTAAGGCAATTCAAGTATTAAACGATATTAAAATCCAAGCGGAAAAAGAAATTCAGACGCAAAAAGAAACGATTAAAATCGGCAAAAAACGCAGAGCAGCACTTCGTCAAAACAATCCGGAAGCCGATGTAGAGCAACTTAACAAAGAAAGTCAGGAAGAAGGTATTTTGCTCAAAAAAATGACGCTGTATTGGAAACATCACATCACCGCTGCTGAGGAAACTGTGGCTGATTTTACTTCGACAATTAACCAACTCAAAGAAGAACGCCGTAAAAAATCGGCGGAACTCCAACAGCAACTTTTTGAACAATACGCCTTTCTCAATCAGTACCAAGAACTGAAAAGCTTAGGAGAAATTTTTAATGGCAATCCTCCTGCCGGAGCAGGAGAATGCGCAGCACCAAAACTCCTACACTACGCTTTTCAAAACGACTTAAAACCCATTGCGATGGCCGAATTTTGGTGGGGACAATCGCCTAAATCAGAAGTTAGAAAGCACCAACAGTTTTATCCCGCTTGTACCGGAAAATGCGAACCGATACTAAGACACATGCTCAAAGATATTCCGTTAGAAGACAATCCGTTTAAAACCAATCCGGCGGAAGGGAAAACTTTGGAAATTGTATATGAAGATGACTATTTGACTGTGTTGAACAAACCTGCCGAATTTTTATCGGTACCGGGAAAAGACATTACGGATTCCGTTTGGAGTCGCGTTAAATTACTTTATCCCAATGCGAGCGGTCCATTAATCGTGCATCGTTTAGACATGTCGACTTCGGGTTTGTTACTGATTGCTAAGTCGGCCACAGTATACAAAAACCTGCAAGCCCAATTCATACAGAGAAAAGTCAAAAAACGCTACGTTGCCCTACTCGATGGCATTCTAAACGAAAGCAAAGGTGTAATCGATTTACCGTTGCGCGTAGATTTAGACAATCGTCCAAACCAAATTGTTTGCTTTGATTACGGAAAACCCGCTAAAACCGAATGGGAAGTGTTGGAAAAAAGAGGTAATCAAACCTTGGTTCACTTCTACCCGATTACCGGTCGAACGCACCAACTTCGCGTACATGCTGCACACCAATTGGGATTAAACTCTCCTATTGTTGGTGATGATTTATATGGAACCAAAGCCAATCGTTTGCATTTGCACGCCGAAAGTATTACTTTTAATCATCCTGTTTCAAAAGAATCCATAACGGTGACTGTGGCGGCTAATTTTGAGTAGGAAACAATATTGAGCTTTGCTCAACCCATTTCAAAATGTCCATTTATGAAAAAAATTCTCGGTTTCGCGTTGTTTATCGGCTTTGTCCAAACTATATCAGGACAAGCAAATTTTAGCCGTAAAGACAGTCTGCAAGGCGGATTAAGGCCTGAACGCACTGCGTATGATGTATTGCGCTACGATTTGAACATCACTATAAATCCGAAAGAAAAATCAATTACAGGTTACAACGACATCACTTTCAAAACCGTGGAAAGGACTTCGACCATTCAAGTAGATTTGTTTGAAAACATGCAAGTTGACAGTATCATTTATCAAAATAAAAAACTCAACTACTCAAGAGAATTCAATGCGGTTTTTATCAACTTTCCAAATCCAATTCAGAAAGAGACCACGGAAAAATCCATTCGTTTTTATTATTCCGGAAAACCTACAATTGCACGTCATGCGCCTTGGGATGGCGGTTTTGTATTTAAACAGGATAATAACGGTAAAGATTGGATTGGAGTTGCTGTTCAAGGTACCGGAGCCAGCTTGTGGTATCCGGTGAAAGATACCCAAACCGACGAACCGGACTATGGCGCTACTATAAAAGTTGCTGTACCTAACGGACTGATGAATATTTCCAATGGGCGTTTTTTGGGCTCAGAAGATTTGAAAAACGGTTACACCCGCTGGGATTGGGAAGTAAAAAATCCTATCAACACTTATGACGTTACGGTGAATGTAGGTGATTATGTTTTACTGCATGAAAACTACAAAGGTTTGGATTTGGATTATTATGTATTAAGAGATAATGAAGCCAAAGCCAAAATTCATTTTGAAGAAGTCAAACCGATGATGGATTGCTTTCAAAGTAAGTTTGGAGAATATCCTTTTAAAAGCGACGGGTACAAATTAGTCGAAACTTCTTATTTAGGTATGGAACACCAAAGCGCTGTAGCCTACGGAAATAAATACCTCAAAGGCTATTTAGGAAGTGATTTGTCCGGGACCGGAGTTGGACTGTCTTTCGATTTTATCATCATCCATGAAACCGGTCACGAATGGTTCGGCAATAGCATCACTTCCAAAGACATCGCCGATATGTGGATACACGAAGGATTTACCCAATACTCCGAAATCGTTTATGTGGAATGCCAACAAGGCTATGAAAAAGCCATGACTTATGCCAATGGTTTAAAGAAGAATGTTAAGAACGATCGTCCGATTATTGGGAATTACGGCGTAAATAATGAAGGTTCGGGCGATATGTATCCGAAAGGCGCTTTGTTATTAAACACACTACGACATGTGATTAATGACGATGTCAAATGGTGGAAACTGTTGTTGGATTATGCCAATACCTTCAAACATCAAATCATAGATTCAGAAACCGTTATCGCTTATTTTAACAAAGAAAGCGGACAGAACTTAACACCGATTTTTAATCATTATTTGCAAAAAACCACCATTCCGAAATTGGAATTAAAAACTGCGAAAGGGAAATTAGCCGCCAGATGGAGCAATGTAAATGATAATTTTACCATGCCGATTGAACTAACCTATCAAAATAAAACCTTCAGAATCCAACCCAAAAGCACTTGGACAACCACAAAAGTGAAGGTAAAGAACATCACAGAAGTGGCTCCCAAGCTCAATCAATTCTATATTGAATACAAACTCTTGTAAAAAAAAACCAAAAACAAAACCGTATCTCATTAATAATTAGTAAATTAGATTAAAATTTAAACATATTTATTATGGATACTTCAGTAAAAGGTTTGAACAAATGGGCCAATGCTCATTCTACCATTTGGTTTGATGCTTTCCGAATTTTATTGGGCGCCTTTTTATTTTACAAAGGGACTTCCTTTATTGGTAACAGCGGAGCGTTTGAAGATTTGATAGCACCGGCCAGTAATTTTTTAGGCGGTATGTTTGCGTTTCACTATGTAGCTTCGGCGCATATCATGGGCGGCATTATGATTATGTTCGGATTGCTGACGCGATGGGCTTTACTTGCGCAATTGCCAATTTTAGTCGGAGCCGTATTGATTAATTTTTTAGGCGATATGAATGCGCTGAATCTTTTGCTGTCGACCTTAACTTTAGGACTGAGTATGTTTTACACGGTTTACGGCAGCGGCAAACACTCAGCCGATTATTACTTCAAAATGCAAAAATAATACGGAAACTTAGCCATAAAAAAAACGCACTGGTATAGTGCGTTTTTTATTATTGAAGCGATTCTTTTCGCATGATTTTTCCGGTCGCCGTTTCTTTAAACTTAGGCACAAAAACAACTTCTTTGGGCTTTTCGTATTTGTCTAAGTTTTTGTAAAGGTCATCGGCCAAATCAAAAGCCTCGCCTTCTATAACCAAGATCACTTTCTCTCCCAATTCTGTATCGGGTTTAGAAGCGATAAAAAATCGTTGTGTCAATTGGTGCGACAACTTCTCCTCTATTTGTTCCGGAATCAATTTAATGCCACCACTGTTGATGACGTTATCGACTCTACCCACAAAAACAAACTGATTTTCGTTGAGCAATTCTACTAAATCATTGGTAACTATTACTTCATCGGAAATACGCGGTGCGTGAATCACCAAACAGTTTCGGTCATCGTAAGAAATGGTTACGCCAGGTAAAACCGTAAAGGCCTTTTCTCCTAATTTTCGGGCAGCAATATGCGTAATTGTTTCGGTCATACCATAGGTTTCGTAAACTTGGGTTGGCAATTGCAATAATTGCTTTTCCAAATTTTTATTAACTGCAGCACCACCAACGATCATCTTTTTGACTCTTTTGAGTTCGGTTAACGAATTTTGAGCTTGCAACGGCACCATAGCCACAAAATCAAAGTCCATATCAACATGGTCTAACGGATGTGAACTTGGCGCTACAAATTCTAAATCCAATCCCAAAATCATGGCACGAACCAGCATCATTTTTCCCGCCACGTATTTAACCGGTAAGCATTGCAAAGCTTTATCGCCGGGATGCAATTCAAAAAAATCACCGGTAGCTAAAGCAGACTCAACCATGGCTTGTTTGCTGACGGATATTAGCTTGGGCGTCCCTGTAGTCCCGGAGGTTTGCATTTCGATATAGGGCTTGTCATCGAACCAATCCAATAAAAAATCACCCACCGGTTTTTCAAAATCTTCGCCTTCTTTAATAAAGCTGTAAGCCACACGACACAAGTCTTCTCGGTTCAAATGAAAGCCATTCAACTTGAACTGGTTGTGAACATTTTCGTAAGTTGGATTATACATGATCATCAGAATTTATAGAGGATGGAACAATTCGAGTTTGGATATCTCCGGTAAGTTTTCCTTTCCAGTCTGTCCAATTGTATTTTTTACTGAAAACAAATAATACCAAAGGAAAAATAACCAGCACAGGCACCAAAACTTCAAAGCCAACAGAAGGCGTCGAGATGTCTTTGAATACCGATTCGGTCTTCAGCGCCGACCACTCTGAGGTCACCAACAAAGCCGTAACGATATTATTAGCCGCGTGAAAACCAAGCGCCAACTCCATACCTTCATCCATCAAGGTAACAATACCCAAGAAAAATCCGGTACCGATATAATAAATCATAATAATGTAACCCATTTTCTCCACTTCGGGATTCATAATGTGCATCAAGCCAAACATCACAGAAGTGATAACTAAAGGAAACCATCGGTTACCTGCCAACAATCCTAATCCTTGCATCAAATACCCTCTGAAAATATATTCTTCTGCACTGGTTTGTATTGGCAACAATGTAAAAGAAATAAACACTAAAATGAGAAAAGGAATCGGTTTAAAATTAACCACAAAATCTTCAGGACTTCCAAAATAAGAAGCTATAGTCAAAACAGCACTCATAACACTCCACAATGCGAAACTGAAAAAAATACGTTTCCAATCGACTTTAGCTCGAGTAGTAGTAATGTCAATCATCCTCAATTTGTGAATGTATTTCACCACCAAGATGATTCCAATCATTGTGCTGACAAAAATGAGTAGCATCAAAGCCAAGGTTACATTGGGACTAAAGACGTTCATCATATCGGCCTCGGTAGTTGGCATACCTTTACCGGACGACATGGCCTTAGTCACTACAGCAACGCCAAACGGAATCTGACCTAAAATGTAAAACAAACTGATTACGACAAAACCCAACAAGTACTTGAGCGCCGACTTAGAGACATTATCCTTGTTTTCTAAAAACATAAATCTTAAAATTTTAATTTCGCCTAAATTACTTCATTTATACAAATATCTATTATTTTGCGTCAAAAAATATGTTACAAGTCCTTCACAATCCACGCTGCGGAAAATCGAGAAACTGTCTGGCTTTTTTAACCGAAGCCAACCAAGATTTTGAAATTATTTCTTATTTACAGAACCCTCTATCAGAAGCAGAAATCAAAGAGTTGTTACAAAAACTCGACTTAAATCCGCTAGAATTGGTTCGCCAAAAAGAAACGATTTGGATTGAAAACTATAAAAATAAGTCGCTTACAGACCACGAAATAATCAAAGCCCTTAGCGAGCATCCTATTCTGATTGAACGACCAATTGTGATTAAAAACAATGAAGCTATCATTGGAAGAGACCTTGAAAAGCTACAAAAATTCATCTGAAAAATCGCATTACTTTTAACAAAGATTTGGGAATTGTCACTTAAACCAAAGCGTATTTTTGCACTCTAAAGCATGAATCAAAAACATTTAGATGAAAAAAATTCAAATTATCACTGCCCTAATTTTATGTTGTCTTTCTATCGCCACTTTTGCCCAACCCAATGCCGGAAAAGCCAAAGTAATCATTACCGGAAATGTGGTGGAAAAAACCAGTAAACTTCCATTAGAATACGCAACAATTACCTTAAAAAACACTCAAAATCCAAAAGCTGTTTTTGGTGGAATTACCGACAACAAAGGAAACTTTAATGTAGAAGCCAGTGCCGGTGTCTACGATATCATCATCGAATTCATTTCTTTTAAACCTACTGAAATCAAACAAAAACGCCTCAACGAAAGTACCAATTTAGGAACTATCGCCTTGGAGGAAGATGCTACCCAACTCAACGAAGTGGTGGTTAGAGCCGAAAAAACTACCGTAGAGATTAAACTGGATAAAAAAGTTTACAACGTTGGACAAGACTTAATGGTCAAAGGCGGAACGGTTAGTGATGTATTAGATAACATTCCTTCTGTTTCTGTTGACGTAGAAGGAAACGTGAGTTTAAGAGGCAATGACAACGTTCGAATTTTAATTGATGGTCGTCCTTCCAGTGCCATTAACATTACCGAAGCACTGCGATTAATTCCGGCCGATGCTATTGAAAAAGTAGAAGTAATTACCAATCCATCTGCCCGTTACGACGCTGAAGGTGGTGGCGGTTTGCTTAACATCATCTTGAAAAAAGGTAAAAACCAAGGCATCAACGGAACCTTTATCGGAACTACAGGATATCCTAAAAACAATGGGGTAAGTGGTACCATAAACTACAAAACCAAAGAGTTCAACTTGTTTACTACTCAAGGTTACAGCCAAAGAGATAATCCAGGAAATGCCTTAACCAATTCAAGATATTTGAACGATGATAATACTACTCGCGATTACATGAACGAAACCCGCGAAAATGATCGTTCTAATAAATCGTATAACGGCAACTTCGGTTTCGATTGGTTTTTAAGTGAAAGCTTGACTTGGACCAATACCGTAAATTACAGAAGAAACAGCGGAAATAACATTGACGATGTATTACAAAAATACTACGATGTAAACTTTGCCTACCAATACGAAAGAAATCGTATCAACGCAGAGGACAGTAAGAGCAAAAACATAGAATACACCACCAACTTTACTAAAAACTTCAAAAAAGAGGGCCACAAACTTACCATTGACGGTTCGTTTTCTAAAAATACAGATGAAAACATCGCCTTTATTACCGATGCTGCTACCAATACGCCTATCGTAACCTTAGACGAAACCACTAACCTGCAAAAACAAAACCGTAATTTGATTCAAACCGATTATGTGTATCCGTTTGCCAAAGGAAGTCAGATTGAGTTTGGTTACAAAGGCGAATTCTTAAAAAATATCAGCGACTACAGTGTGGTAACCAACGGTGTTCCGTTTCCGCAATTCACCAACATATTGGAATACAAAGAATACGTAAATGCTTTATACACCAGCTACGGTACTAAAATCAAAAAATTCTCATTCTTGTTAGGTATGCGTTGGGAAGATTCCAATATCGAAGTCAACCAATTGGCCACCAGCGACTTCAACAACAAAAAATACGACAACTTCTTTCCGAGTGCCTTTTTTACTTATGAATTAGGTGAACAAACCAGTGCGTCAATTAGTTACAGTCGCCGTATCCAACGTCCGAGAGGCCGTCAATTGAATCCGTTCAACAACCTATCAAGTAACGTAAATATTTTTGTTGGGAATCCCGATTTAGATCCGGCATTTACCGATGCAGTCGATATTGGTTACATCAAACGTTGGAGCAAACTCACTTTAAACACGTCATTGTACGGAAACAAAACTACCGGTGCGTTCCAATTTGTGCGCAGAGAAAGCGGCGATTTCCAAAACGGTATTCCAATTATTATCAGTTCACCTATCAACTTGGCTACCGAGTACAGAACAGGATTCGAATTCACTTTAAATTATTCTCCATACAAATGGTGGAAATTGAACAGTAACTTTAACTTCTTCTACAATGAAACGGATGGTGATTTTACTTATACGGATTTCAATGGAAATGAGGTTGTTCAAAATTTTGATAACAGTACCATAGCATGGTTTACACGTTTGACTTCAAAAATCAATCTACCTTATAAAATCGATTGGCAAACCAATGCTACTTACAACGGTCCGCAAAGAAACGCACAAGGTCGCAGTTTAGGGGTTTTTAGTATGAACTTGGCTTTCAGCAAAGACATTTTAAAAGACAAAGGAACGCTTTCTTTAAACGTGAGTGACTTACTCAATTCCAGAAAGCGATTGATGGAAACTTATATTGCTGGGGCTGTTGACTCTTACGGAGAAATGCAGTGGAGAGAACGCCAAATCAACTTCTCGTTCACCTACCGCTTCAATGTACAGAAAAACGAAAGAGAAAAAGAACGAAGAAATCGCGGCGGTCAACAAGATGACGGCGGTGATTTCCCGGGATAATCAAAGCATAAAAAAAGCCTCGAAATATCGAGGCTTTTTTTTACAACAAACTGAAAAAATTATTCAGCTTGCTCGGCTTCTCTTTTAGCTTTTTTCTCTTGCAAAAACTCTCTTACACCACCAAAAACCCAATAAGGGATAATCGCAGTAATCAAGAAAATCATCAACCAAAAACCAATGGTTAAGATTGTCAAGAAAGCTAAGAAACCTAGATACTGTTGAAATTCAAACATGTTTTCCGGAATTTTTTGAATTATAAGCAAATGTAAGCGTAATAATCGGGCTTACCAAAAAACTGCACACATTTTATCAAACGGGTTATCCACAATTTTTAAGCAATTTTTAAAAGAAGCTATTCCGGCTGTCCACTCTATCTTTTTCACGCTTGCCGCGGAAAAACCGCCACAAGCGTAAAAAAGGATGCCGTTTCCATCCAGGCTAGAATCCTTCATTTCAAAGGAAAAATTGCAGTAGTTAAAACTAATGTCATTACCCTATAAAAAGTAAAAAACCCGGTTTAGAGCCGGGTTTTTCGTGATCTGTCAAAATCAAACAAAACAATAATCAAACTATTTTTTTATAAACATGTTGGTGTAATATTTTTTTCCGTTATCAGGGTTAATGGTTACAGA